>ERZ1026854.641-NODE-641-length-24259-cov-6.486490_pt1 | contig 24259 bp, 26 predicted proteins | sample MGYA00380157_ERZ1026854 | MGnify/ENA primary metagenome ERZ1026854 (study PRJEB33269, sample SAMEA4719793) | human gut metagenome | biome: human-associated habitat; feature: organic feature; material: feces | place: Cameroon | collected 2013-10 ... | reverse complement strand
AGATCATACTGGTGGATCCGAGAGGAACGTCGCAGATATGCTCGGGATGCGGACGTGTCGTGAAGAAGGACCTGAGCGTGAGGGTGCACAGCTGCCCCGGCTGCGGTCTGATCATCGACCGCGATATCAACGCAGCCAGGAATATCTTGAACCGCGGGTGGGCCTGCCACCCCGACCCGGTCTGATGGTCGAATCGCCCCGCACTCGGGCACGATGAACGGTGTAGTGCTAGATATCCGTTCATCTTAGGATAATTATCTGGCCATGGAGCATATCACAAAAACACAAGACAGAAAGATGGATATCGATCTTATCTTGGAGATACATAAAACCATTACAGGCGGTACTCTTCACGAGGGGTCCGAGTGGGAAGGCAGGTTCAGAGAGGACAATGAAACTGTGGTCGGCGACACATCCAGAGAAGATGTTGTCTTCCATATACCGCCGAAGTATGACCGCATACCCGGACTCATCCAAGAGTTATGCGATTTCATAAACAATGATGATGAATTCATACATCCGATAATCAAGGGGATTATCATCCACTATCTGATCGGGTACATCCATCCATTCGTGAATGGAAACGGACGCGTGGCCAGATCCCTGTACTATTGGTATGTGATGAAGAAAGAGTATTGGCTGATGGAGTACACATCCATATCCAGAATAATCAAAAAATCACAGACCAGATATGGTTTAGCATACCAATATTCAGAAACTGATGATTACGACCTCACTTACTTCATCAGATTCAATTTATCCTGCATCGAAAATGCCGTCGATGATCTCAGAGCCTATATCGAAAGAAAGAATGAAGAGTTGAATAGGATCTATGAAACGATCGAATCCAACAAAGAACTGAGTTTCAATGAGATGTCGATACTGAAAGATTATTCCAGAGAATACACACCGTTTACCATCAAAGAGCTATCAAACAGATATGTGATTTCATATCAAACAGCAAGAAACTATGTCGGACACCTCAACGAACTGGGATACATTAAGCCTGTATACAAGGAAAGAAAGGCAGTTTTATACTCTGTATCGGATGACAAGAAATTGTGGGGCATGTGAGTCCGAATACCGGCAATGCCTTGCCCGAACAACGCGGATCGGTCCGATATCGATCGGTATTCCTCCAGACGGTACGCATCCCTTCCTCTGATATCGACGATGCGGTCCCGAGGCATCACTGCACCCCAGAGGAGCTCCGTATCCTCGGAATACAACCTCGTCCTCCGCACATTTGGATCCGAACGGTTCGCGTAGCAGTAGGCGCAATCATGTGCGCAGGTGTCGTAATCCCCGATATCGATGGATCTCACGCATCTGCATCCGTCGCGGACGGGGACATCCTGAGACTCGTAGGGGATGTTGAGGGCGCGCATCATCGAAGCGTCGATGCATCCGCGCGAGGATATACCGTAATGGGCGTAGTCCTTCTTGGCGCAACAGCAGCTCAGAGTGATGCCGTACTCCTCTGCGATCCCTGAGGCCATCCTACAGAACGCGTCCTCCTCCTTAGGGGTCGGAGCGCGGAACAGTCCCGAATTGACCGCACCGACGAGCTTCCCGTAGACGTCGAGGAAGCTGAAGACGCATCTGTCGGTCCATTCCGATGCCTCCCTGCACATCATCCCGAACTTGCGCTCGTGATAAGCCGTATCGATGCTCGATGAGAACAGCACGGGATCGTACCTCCATACCATCCTGTCCCTGCCGATCCTGTCGGCGATGCGTATGCAGGCGTCATTGATGTCCGCCTTGAACGGCACCCCGGGCTCGATCGCCTTCCCGTAAGGGGTCAGGGTCACCTGGAAGGTGTATATGTGCCCCATGGATCCGATCTCCCTCAGATGCGGGATCATCGGCCGCGGATCCTTGGTCATGAACTGTATACAATCCACGTTCCTGCGGGCGAGGTCGACGCGATGGACGGTCGTCCTGGACACCGGATTGCGGACGAGACAGTACCCTGCGCGCAGACGGGCCATGAACCATTCGGCATGGAACGCCGGGATATCGGTGCGACGGCTGGCGCAGATGATCATCGACGGGAGGATACGGAGCATCGTTATCAACGATTCCCCATCGGTGGATGGTTGCGGGCGCATCGTTCCATCCCGGGACAAGTATAAACCCCTGGGGGGCTCTGACCGTCGCATGACAGGGCTCTACATCCACACGTTCCTGACCCTCATAGGCAGCGTCAGCGTGGCGGAGGATGGTTCCGGGCGGATCACCGCGTTGTATCTCCCCAATCAGAATCTGGAGCCCATGGACGAGAACGAGACCTCCGTCCTATCGGAAGCGGCGGCCCAGGTGAACGAATACCTCTCCGGAAGGAGGAGGACATTCGACCTGCCGCTGAGCATCGAAGGAACGGATTTCTTCACGGACGTGCTCGATGCGGTGAACGACATCCCCTACGGGGAGATCCGCACATACGCGGAGGTTGCGGACATGGCGGGGCACCCCAACGCCTACCGCGCCGTGGGCACGGCATGCGCCAAGAACCCCCTGCCGCTGATAATCCCCTGCCACAGGGTGGTGCCGTCCTCCGGCGGCATCGGGAGCTACGCAGGAGGCTCCTCCCTCAAGAGGAGGCTCCTGGAGCTGGAGAATCCCGATCTCTCACTGTGAGCACATCTCGCGGACGAGCCTCTCGATCTCGTCCGCATTCGCATCGCCGACGCGGGCGCCCTTGCGCTCGAGCCAGGTCCATCCGCGCTTCTCGCACTCGTCCTTGAATCTCGGAGACGTGACGGCGATGAGCTTGCCGTTGGCGATGCCGTCGTAGTCCAGGAACATCTGGAACATGTCGTTGGGCACGCACAGGATCGTCTTGTCGAAGGGACGGGTGAGGAAGGAGGTCTGCTCGACGAACTGCCTCTGCTCCTCCGCCTCCTGGTATCCCTTCCTGTCGGACATGACCTCGGGATAATCCATGATCTGATAGTTCCCGGGAACGAATCCGAACCTGGTCGTTATCACGCCGAAGGATACATCGACGAGCTTGCGACCCTTGTCGTCCACCGCGGTGTCGAGGCGCTTCACCAGGTTCTTGACCTCCGTGACGCGGCCGCCGAACATCTCGTAGGGGGTGCTGAGACGGTTCTTCACCAGGAAGACCGTGGAATCGTTGGTGACGACGAGGATCCTCTTCCTCATCTTCATCTCGGCCATGATCTTCGTCTCTTCGCAGCCCATGTCAAAGCCTCTTGGGACCGAGACGGTACGCGATCGAGCAGTTGCCTTCGGCGGAGACCATGCACGGCCCCATCGGGTTCATGGGCTTGCAGACCTTCCCGAACATGGGGCACTGCTCGGACCTTATGATGCCTCTCAGCACATCGCCGCACTTGCATCCCTTGGCCTCGGCCTCCACCTCGGGGGTGTTCCTGAGGATGTCCTCGTGGACCTTCGTCGCATCGTGGTCGGCGAAGCGGGGCTTGAGCGCCAAGGCGCTCTTGGGGATGACCGGGAATCCGCGCCATGCACGGTCCACGGGAGTGAACGTGTCCTCCATCAGCTTCAGAGCGGCGGGGTTGCCTTCGGGACGGACGAGACGGGTGTACTCGTTCTCCACCTCGGCCCTGCCCTCCTTGATCTGCTTGCAGAGCATGTAGCAGGACATGAGGATGTCGAGGGGCTCGAATCCCGCGATGACCTGCGGGACATGGTGGATCTCGGAGACAGGCTCGAACATCCCCGTTCCGGTGATGACCGCCACGTGACCGGGCATGATGAATCCGTCGATCCTGTTCTCGCCGAGGCTGAAGAGGGTCTCGATGATGGGCGGGCAGATCCTGTGGCAGCTGTAGACGCTGAAGTTCTCGGGGCAATCGTCCTTGTGAAGGGGCACGCAGGTCGAGGGCGCGGTGGTCTCGAAGCCGACCCCCACGAACACCAGGGGCTTGTCAGGCTGGTCCCTCGCCATCTGGACCGCGTCGTCGATGGAGTAGACGATGCGCACATCGGCGCCGTCGGCCTTGGCCGAGAAGAGGGAGCCGATGGTGGTCGGGACCCTCATCATATCGCCGAAGGCCGTGACCGTCACTCCGTTCCTCGCGAGAGTGATCGCATCCGCGATCTCCGCGCTCGTCGTGACGCACACGGGGCATCCGGGCCCCTGGGCGATCCTCACGCCGACGTCGTTGAGCATCTCCTCGAGGCCGAACCTGACGATGGTGTCCTGATGCGTCCCGCAGATGTGCATCAGACGGACATCCACGTCCATGGCCTTGATGCGCTCCAGGATCTTCTTCGCGGTCTCCTCGTCCCTGTACTTGAACATCGTCACTCGACCTCCTCAATATCCATGCACTTGACCGTGCATTCCATCCCCTTCACGACCTTGATCTCGCCGCCGCACTCGGGGCAGGAGAGGATCGGGATCGAATGCGTCTCGTAATCGGGATCGGCCAGGGTCCTGACCGGGCCCGAGTATCCGCATGACAGGCACGACGCCTCGACGGGGACGCTCTCCATTATGAGCTCCGACCCCTCCAGTATGGTACCGCGGGTGACGATCTCGTACGCGAATTTCATCTGCTCCTCGCCGAGATTGGTGAGGACCCCCACCAGGATGGTGACCGAGTTGACAGACGCCACGTTGTACTTCGAGAGCTCGTCGATTACCGCATCGACGATGCTCGTCACGACCGAGACTTCGTGCATGGGACCCTGTAAGTTCCAGGACACATAAAAGATGGCGCCGACGACCGGACCCTCATTCCATCCGGCGGTGGTGCTCGCAGTACTGGGAGACCTTGCAGCGCTCGCAATGCGGGTGGTTCGGAAGGCAGACGACCTGCCCGTGCCTCACCAGGTAGCGGTTGATGTCGTTCCACCTCTCCTTCGGAGTGATCTCCATCAGGGCGTACTCCGTCGCCTCGGGATCCTTCGTATGGACCAGCCCCATGAGATTGGAGATGCGGTGTACATGGGTGTCGACGCACACCGACGGGATGCCCATGGCATAGGAACGGACGCAGGCAGCGGTCTTCCTGCCCACCATCGGCAGGGATACGAGCTGCTCCGTGGAGCTAGGGACGACCCCTCCGAAATCATCGCGGAGGACCCTGCAGCATCTGACGATGGCATCGGCCTTCTGCTTCGGGAATCCTGCGGGGCGGATGAGCTCCGCCACGACGCCGGGATCGGCATCCGCTATCGCGTCTATGGAATCGTATCTGCGGAACAGGTTGTCGGACGCCTTGCGTGTGTTGTCGTCCCTGGTGCGCTGGGACAGGATGGTCGCTATCAGGACATGGAACGGATCGGCGGGCCACTCGGGGTTCAGTCCCTCCGAGCTGCGTCCAGGATACGCTCCGCCCAGGTACTCCTGCGAGAGGATGTCGAGTATCGGAACGATCTCTCCGCCAGCCATCTCAGAACCCCCTCCGCCATACGGAAAGACCCGGTCACGAGCACGTTGCGGTCGCCGCGGGCCTCCATCGCGGCATCCATGGCATCCGAGAACTCCGGGAACGTCCCGTCCACCTCGTGATGCCTTCCGACGATCCCCGCCGTCTCCTCGGCGGGCCTCGCCCTGGGCGACCTCGGCTCCGTGACGAACACCTTGGAGCATACGGGAGCCAGCTCCCTCATGACGCCGTCCGCGTCCTTGTCGTTGAGCATCCCTATCACCAGGACAACGTCCCCGTAGATCTCGGATATGTCCTCTCTGAGGCATCTCGCCCCGCCGACGGTGTGGGTCACATCCACGATTATCGGATCGGCCATGAGCTTCTGCATCCTGCAGGGCCACATCACGGCCTCCAGGCCGCTGTGGATGTTTGGCAAGATCCTCTCTTCGTAATCGGGGAGCTCGGACAGGGCCTCCAGAGCCAGGACGGCGTTCCTCGCCTGATGCCTGCCGGGCAGCTGCACCGAGTACACGGTGCCCCTGTACTCCATATCCACCGATTCGGCCCCGAACGAGATGACGTTGACGTCCTCGGCCATGATCCTGCGCAGAGGACAGCCGATCTCCTCGGCGTGCCTCCTGATGACATCGAAGACCGGATCGGGATTCATCGTCACGCACGGGACGCCGGGCTTCATGATGCCGGCCTTCTCGGATGCGATCTCCTCGATCGTGCTCCCGAGGAACCTCGTGTGCTCGATCCCGATGTTGTTGATCACCGCGACCTCCGGCCTGATGACGTTGGTGGAGTCGAGACGTCCCCCCATCCCCACCTCCATGATCGCGATCTCCGCGGAGACCATGTTGAAGAACAGCAGGGCGGCGGCTGTGAGAACCTCGAAAGAGGTGCAGGGCCTGCCTTCGACCGCCATGGCCTCGGCCTGCTCCCTAACGAGCCCCATGATCTGCTCCAGGTCGGCATCCTCTATCTCGAGTCCTCCGATCCTGATGCTCTCGTTGATCCTGAGGATCTCCGGGGATGTGAACATCCCCACGGAATAGCCCGATTCCCTCAGAACGGCCTCCATCACGGCGCACACGGAGCCCTTGCCGTCGGTGCCGGCGACATGGATCAGTCTGATGCCGTCCTGGGGACGGCCCAGCCTCTCGAGAAGCTCGGTCTCGTCCTCGAGGCCGAGCCTCATGCCTCTGCCTGACAATCCCGCGTACCACGCCATGTTGGGGCCTGATGACATAATCAACCTTTCCGCGAGCATGACTGCCCCCCTTATATTGGTAACGCCATGCGCATGCATGCGCGGCGTCTTCGTCTCGAACGCCTATCTCCAGGGTGCCAAGTACGGCGAGCCTCCGGCGATGTTCTCGGCCGCCGCGGAGAGGCTCGGGATGGGTCTGGATCTGATAACGAACAGGGACCTCATGGTCCCCGCAGGCGATCCCGATGCTCTGAGGAGGATCGTAGGAGAGCCGGATTTCGTAGTGTTCTGGGACAAGGACGTCCGTTGCGCCGCGAATCTCGAGCTGTGCAATCTCAGATTGTTCAATCAATCCGAATGCATCCGCATCTGCGACGACAAGTGGCTGACCCATCTCGCACTGAAGAGGGAGGGTGTTCCGACCATCGAGACCTTGTCGTGCCCGCTGTCCTACTCCGATTATCCGGACACGGGATTCCTCGAGGATGCGATCGGTTCGTTCGGATTCCCGATGGTGGTGAAGGACAACTTCGGATCCTTCGGCATGCAGGTCCGCCTCGCGAGGACCGCCGAGGAGCTGGAGAGGATGTTCGAAGGCCCGTACGTCCCGAGGATACTGCAGAGGTACATCGAATGCGGGGGCTCGGATGTCCGCGTGGAGGTCGTCGGAGGCGAAGCCGTCGCAGCCATGGAGAGGAGGGCCGCACCGGGTGATTTCAGGTCCAACGCCACCCTGGGCGGGAGGATCCGCGGAAGGGAACCCACCGAGGAGGAATCGGATCTCGCGATAGCGGCATGCGATGCCGTCGGCGCGGATTTCGCCGGAGTGGACATCGTCCGCTCGGACAGGGGATGCCTCGTCTGCGAGGTGAACTCCAGCGCCCATCTCAGGAACCTCCTGGACTGCACTGGGATCGACGGCTCCGAGGCCATATTGAGATACATCAGAGATGAGGTCGCATGACCAGGTGCTGGATCCTCTACGACCGCGAAGACCTGATGATCAACGGATTCTTCGCCGGAAGGATGTTCGAGACCGCATCCGACCTCGGCATGTGCACCCGCATAGTCACCACCGACGACATCCCCGACGGGACCCCCGATGCGGTGATCAACCGCTCCCGCGATTGGAGGCTGGCGGAATCGTTCGAGGAGAAGGGAGCAGTCGTGTTCAACGGCTCGGAGGTCTCCAGGATCTGCAACGACAAGCTGGAGACGTACAGGATGGCCGATGCCGTCGGCGTCCCCCATCTCCCCGTCTCGATCCCGGGGGAGGACCTCCCTCCGGGACCGCCGTGGGTCGTCAAATCGAGGACGGGGCACGGAGGAGGCGAGGTGTTCTTGGCGGATTCCGTCGATGATCTCGAAGAACTCTGCGGAAGGGTCGGTTCCCCGCTGATACAGACGTTCGGAACCCCCGGCCGCGACATGAGGGTCTACGTCCTCGGCGGGAGGATCCTGAGCGCGGTGATGCGCTCGAGCGACACGGATTTCCGTGCCAACTACAAGCTCGGCGGCAAAGCTGAGGTATGCGAGGTCCCTGAAGAAGCGATAGAGATGGTGGAAAGGGTTTGCGACCGCCTCCGTCCGGACTTCGTCGGGATCGACTTCGTCTTCGACGACGGAAAGGCGGTTCTGAACGAGATCGAGGATGCGGTCGGCACCAGGATGCTGTATTCGCTCACATCCCTCGATGCCGCCGCGCTCCTCGCAGGACACGTTCACTCGAAGATGTCCCTGTAAATCGAATCGACCAGCTCGGAGTAGGTCATGCCCTTGTTCTTGGCGACCTCCCTGACCAGGTCCATGGTTCCGGAGCCGTACTGGGCGGCCTTCTTCCTCTTGTCCGCGATGAACGGATAGCCGAGGTCCCTGGCGATGTCCCTGAGGAGCATCTTCCTGGAGTCGCCGTCCTTGGGTCTGAGCACGTCCAGGTCCATCGCGTTGACCTGCATGGTCACGAGAGGGTCCATGTACGGGTAGAAGATCTTCTTCCCGAAGTGGTCCGCGACCTTCGTCTCATGGGGGATGGTGGATGTGATGAGCTTCCCGAGGTCCGACTTCCTGGCCCTCTCGAGCTCGTCGTCGGGGAGGCCCACGTACTTGTTGTATCCGTAGAACAGCTCGTCGGATCCCTGTCCGCCGATGATGTACTTCTCGTGGACGGTCCTGCAGACGAAGAACATGGGGAGCTCGAAAGACAGGGTCAGCGGGGACGACGTGCCGGTGATGGTGATCATCTCCCTGAGCCTCGCCTCGATGTTCTCCTCGGTGATGGGGATGTGGAGCCACGGGAGCCCGAGCTTCTCGGACATCTCCTGGGCCATGACGACGTCGTACGACTTGTCCCTTCCCGAGGTGTACAGCGTGACCGACCTCGCGTAATCCTTGGAGATGGCGGCCACGAGACCGGAATCCAGTCCTCCCGAGAAGGCCACGGCAATATCCTGGTCTTCGACATCGTTCCTGATCGCCGATACGATCGCCCTTTCCAGATTCTCGAAATCTACCGACATCGAGGAAACGTATCCGCACGGCCGTATAAAACTGTCCTCGAAGCGCCGACCCCTGGCGGAGCCTGCACGCCTATCGAAAACCTGGCAGACAGACGCAATCGGAACCAATATCATCCAATCGAAGCGTTCTGGTGAGGTTTGGCCGAAGGATTAAAGACGTAGGACTGCGGGATGACCTAGCATGATGTCATGCCCCAGATTCGCAGACGGCCGGGAACCCTCCCTTCGCTTCAGGAAGGGGGGAATCTCCGTTCTCCTACCGCCTATGGAGGCAGATATCGATGCACCCCTGTCCGTGACCGTGGACTGCGTCCGCGGCGTGAGGGCTGCGGGGAGCCTTCCGAGGAACGAGGACGGGACCACATCCGCCGCGTACATCGTCCTCAGCGGGACCTTCCCTCTGAACGGATTCAGGATAATGGTCGACGGGACGACCGTCTACGAGCATCCCGAAGCGGAGTCGATGCTGTTCGACGAGAGGGGGAGGCAGGCCGAGGCCGGAGAAGGGATAAGGATCCTCGTCCGCAACCCCTGCGAGGACGCGGTGGCGGGAACCGTCATCTCCAGATCGGAATGGGAGGGGCTCGAGGTCATCCAGTTCGACATGAACACCCGCGGCTTCGAGATCTCCAGGCCCTCGCTCAGATTCAGGGACGGGCACTCGTACCTCTACGTCGCGAGGTACGTGGGCAAGAAGAACGATGCCTTCGAGACCTCCATCTCGGGAGACTTCGGGACCATCGTCCTGGGACGCATGCTCCACAAGACCGTCGGAGGCACGTACATCTCCAACGGGACGGAGTTCAGGCTGTCCGATTACGGTATCACGGTCCTCGACGAGTTCGATCTCTTCATCGACGGGAGGAAGGTGTTCTCGAACCCGTCGCACAACTTCCTCGTGTTCACGCACAGGGGGACGGTCACCAAGTACCCCCGCGGCGACGTCAACGCCGTCTTCATGGAGGATGTCGATATAGACTGCGAAGGCGAGCTGGAGAGCGAGACCGAGCTGTCGTGCGGCCTCATCTGGAGGAGGTACTACAGCGAGGACCACATGACGTTCACCTCCAGGGTCATCGAGGAGGACAGCGCGCCGGTGTCCCACAGGGACGAGGTCCCGTCGGAGATGCCCCCGTCCTTCGAGGAGCCCGAAGAGGTCATCGACTACGACGGTCCGACCGACCCCCATCCCGAGCTGTGCCCAGGTCAGTTCCTCAACGCCATGCCGAGGATGGTCCTGAAGACCAACGGCGCCGTCCGCAGATTCTGCATCGCCGTTCCCGAGTACAGACCGTACGAGGGTGTCGAGCCCAGGGTGTCCTTCGAGCAGGACGGTGAGATCATCGAGGCCGGGACGCTGCCCGCCAGGACGTGGATGACCGAGCCCTGCGAGATAGACCTCCTCTCCAACGGCATAGATCCTCTGGAGACGCACAAGATGTTCGTCGACGGGGTGCAGGTATTCTCGAGTCCGGGCATCAACATCCTCTTCTTCACTAAGGAGGGCGCATGCATCGTCAAGGCCCGCGGAAGGGTCATCCTGGTCCACCGCCCCGGTCTGAACCTCGGCGTCCGCGGTCCCGCCAAGGCCCGCATCATCTCCAAGGAGTCCCAGGGCAACTGGGTCTTCGAGGAGGTCGAGCTGGGGGTCAAAGGGAAGCTCTACAACGTGGATGTCGAGCCCGAGATGAAATCGTGGTACCAGGAATGATCATCGTACGCTATTGATAACAATCGCGCGTGCGAAGGTGTTAAACCCGGATGGTGCATTCACGTACCTATGAGCATGGAAGGTGTAACGCGCATAGGCGTCTCCTTGGAACCCGAACTCCTCAAGCAATTCGACGACTCCATATCCAAGAAGGGATACGTCAGCAGATCGGAAGCCATCAGGGACCTGGTGCGCGACTCCCTCGCCGAGTCCGAATGGAAGAACGACGAGGAGTGGATGGTCGGGACCATCGTCATGGTCTACGATCACACCATGTCGTCTGTCGGGGACAAGATCACCGACATGCAGCACGACCACCAGTCCATGGTGAACACCTCCGTCCACGTGCACCTGGATCACGACAAGTGCATGGAGATCCTCATCTGCGAAGGCAAGCTGAAGGATCTGAAGAAGTTCTCGGACGAGATCACTTCAATAAAAGGAGTCCTGAGGGGAAGGCTCACCATGGCCGCACCCAGCACCGGGAACCTCCACCATGTCGGCCACAGGAACTGAGGCCTCGGGTGTATCGAGTCCGTCTACCCCCAGGATGATCGTGGACTTGGTCCTGTCGGTGTAACCGAACCAGGAATTGATCATGTCCGCGGTCTCCGGGGACGGGTAGAACGTCCACGGGACGATGCCGTCGGGAAGATTCCAATCCATCCTGCAGGCCCTCATGACCATACGGACGTCGTAGGGGGCCATCTTCCCGGGATAGAGTACGAAGTTGTCCGTGAACCAGATGACGTCGGACCTGCCCTTGAACTGGTCCATCATGCACAACGGTACATCGTGACCGATGGTCACTCCGCGGTCGTCGATCATCTCCATGGTGATCTTGTCCGGTCTCGGATAGTTGGAATCGCAGTACAGGGCGAACACGTTCTTCCTGGAACCGCAGGTGGCGACGCCGGAGTTCTCCATCCTGAGCCCGGCGGTGACCGATGTAAGCGCCTCTTCCTTGGCGATCACGTCTTCGACCTGATCACGATCGAGCGGCATCGCATGGATGACTCCCTGCAGTCCGTCTAGGAATCCGATGAAGTCCTGTAGCATCATTCTAGATGGCTTAATCATCCATCCATTATAAACAATACGGATATCGGACGAATCACGACACGGAATTGCCTTGGTCCTGCATCAGAAAGAAGGCAGGAGCATGCAGAATCCATCAAGCGATTCCATGCGGAAGATGCCGGAAACCATAGGGAACGCCCGATTCGACGATGGATAATCCCGGAGCCGGGATTGGTCCGAGCCTCCTATGCATGCCATCCAGCACGAAAACGCTTAAATCGAGTACTCCGGTCCTCCAGCGATGAAGAAGCTGATAATCACCGAGAAGGCAAATGCCGCCCGCAGGATATCTACCATCCTATCCGACGGCACATCGAAGTCCGCCTCCTCCGGAGGAGTGACGGTGATATCCTTCGAGGCCGGAGGCGACGAATACGATGTCGTATCCCTCCGCGGCCACATCATAGAACTCGACTACCCGCCCGAGTACAACGATTGGAGCGCCACCGACCCGGCAGAGCTGGTCCATGCGCCCCAGGTCAAGACGGTCAAGGTCAAGTCGATCCTCAACACGATCAGAGAGCTCGCGTCGAAGGCGGACGAGATCATCATCGCGACCGACTACGATCGCGAGGGAGAGCTCATCGGCATGGAGACGGTCAAGGAGATCGGCGCCGACATGGGCTCCGTCAAGAGGGCCAAGTTCAGCGCCCTGACCAAGGGGGAGGTGGAGGCCGCGTTCGAGAGCCTCACCGAGCCCAACGAGAAGCTGGCGGACGCCGCCGAGGCGAGGCAGATTATCGACCTCTCCTGGGGAGCCGTCCTGACCAGGCTCATCTCCCTGTCCTCCGGACAGGTCGGGAAGAACTTCATGTCCGTCGGAAGGGTGCAGAGCCCCACGCTCAAGCTCCTCGTCGACAGGCACGAGGAGATCGAGAAGTTCGTCCCCACCCCGTTCTGGGAGATAGTGGGCAAATTCGGCATGCTCGCCTTCAGAGGGGACCATGCGGACAATCCGTTCTGGGACAAGGAGAGCGCCGATGCGGTCCTGTCCGTCGTCGAGGACGCCGGGACCGGGACGGTCACGTCGTACGACGTCGAGACCAAGGAGGAGTACAGGCCCGCCCCCTTCGACACCACGCAGATGCAGGTGGAGGCCAACAAGATCGGCATCCCGCCGACGACGGCCATGAAGCTGGCCGAGGACCTGTACACCGGAGGTTACATCTCATACCCCCGTACCGAGAACACCGAGTACCCGCGCAGCCTCTCGCTCCGCGCGGTCCTCGAGAAGCTCAAGGACGGGGCATTCAAGAACGAGGCGGAGGAGATCCTCTCCCAGGAGAAGATCGTCCCCTCGAGGGGGAAGAGGAGGACCACCGACCATCCCCCCATATACCCCACCGCGGGAGCGTCCCCCGACAAGATGAAAGGGGACAAGTGGAAGCTCTACGAGCTCATCGTCAGGAGATTCCTCGCCACGGTGGCACCCAACGCGGAGGCGGAGGTCACCAAGTGCACCATCGACGTCGCGGGACAGAACTTCAACGCAGAAGGCTACGTCCTCAAGAAGAAGGGATGGAAGAAGTACTACGGCAAGTACCTCAAGCCCAACGACGCAAGGCTCCCGCCGCTCTCCGTAGGGGAGACGGTGGAGGTCAGGTCCATGTCCATGGTCGAATCCGCGACCAAGCCGCCTTACAGATACAACCAGGGATCCCTGATCCAGGAGATGGACCGCCTGCAGCTCGGAACCAAGTCCACCAGGCACGACATCATCGGGAAGCTGTACTCCAGGAACTACGTCCAGGGCAACTACATGATCCCCACTCCCAGCGGCATAGCGCTCACCAAGGCGCTGGAGAACCACGGGGGAGGCATCACCGAGCCCGACATGACGGCGAAGCTGGAATCCGATATGATCAGCATAACCGACGGGGAGAGGACCCTCGACTCCGTCGTGAAGGAATCCCAGGACATGCTGTACAACGTGGCCGTGAAGATATCGGAGGACCGGGAGGAGATCGGCAGCGAGATCAAGGCCGCCCTCCACTCCCAGCAGCACATCGGGACCTGCCCGACCTGCGGGAACAGCCTCTCCATCAAGCGCTCCAAGAACGGGAACTTCATCGGATGCGACGGATACCCGGATTGCAAGCGCGCCTATCCCATGCCCCGCGGGGCGCTCATACAGACCACGGAGACCACCTGCGAGGTCTGCGGGCTCCCGCAGCTGAGGATCATCAGGAAGGGAATGCCTCCCTCCGTACAGTGCATCGATCCCAAGTGCACGAGCAACACGGAGAAGAACGACCTCGGACCCTGTCCGACCTGCGAGAAGGGCCGCATAAGGCTCATGTACTCCAAGGCGGGGAAGAGGTTCGCGGGATGCTCCGAATGGCCCGCATGTACGCAGACGTATCCTCTTAGACCAAGGGGTAGCATCGCATACGCGGGAAGGCAGTGCCCCATCTGCAAGGCCCCCATCGTGAGCCTCGGAAGCACAGAGGAATGCATCAATCCCGACTGCCCCGGACGCAAGAAGTCCACCAGGGCGAAGACGGCGAAAGAGGGCGAGGAGAAGCCCGAGAAGCCTGTCAAGAAGAAGATCACCGTCAAAAAGCCCGCCAAGTCGAAGGCAGCGAAGAAGCCCGAGGCGGAGACCCAGGAAGAGTGATCCCCGGAGGGTCCATCCCTCCGATTCTCAGTAACACGAATTTCAAAAACGTGTTACAATTTTACAATTATCAAATAGACGAAACTTAGGGTTCAGAGAAGGAGTCCGTCCGGCTCATCGACGCCGTTGAAATGGTCGTCCATGGCCTCGATCTCGCGGGCGATCCTCTGGTTCCTGCAGGACGAGCATTCGAGCTCCTTCCCGAGGCCGAGCCTCAGATGCATCTCGGAGCGGTCGAGCACGACGATCCTTCCACACGTGCAGTACACGCTCATCATGGACGACTCCGCCATGGTATCCAGCGTGCGTAGGTAACCGCTCTGCGACGCGTGGCTACCGCTATCAGATGTACTCTTCCCGATCAATCCTCTCCCCCGAGATTCGCGACGTCTACGGGCATTTACCATCCATATGCAACGGCCCATACGCGCAAACTCCCTCTAACCATAGTCCACATATAAGCCTTCCCCAAAGGGGGTTTTTAAGCACCCGGAATCATCGACGTTAAGCGTCGTTTTCCAGTGGAAATGAAGGGGTTTTCAGGCAGTCATCTTTATATACTACTAATTTCGGCGGAAAACTGCGATTTCCGGAGGGATACGTCGGCATCCGGACGGTTGGATGCGTAATCCAAAGACCTTAGAACATTGATGGAAAGGGGCCGATCCCGACGGACCGACCCCGGAAAAGGGTTCAGATGCGGAACTTGGAGATCCCGGGGAACCTCGCCTTGGAGCCCAGGTCCTCCTCGATCCTCAGGAGCCTGTTGTACTTCGCCGTGCGCTCGCCGCGGGCGGGAGCACCGGTCTTGATCTCGCCGCTTCCCCATCCGACGGAGAGGTCGGCGATGGTGGTGTCCTCGGACTCTCCGGACCTGTGGGACACGACGACGTTGTATCCGTTGGAGAAGCTCATCTCAGCAGCGTCTCCTGCCTCGGTGATGGTTCCGATCTGGTTGACCTTCAGGAGCAGGGCGTTAGCTGCACCGCATCCAATCCCCTTGGAAAGGCGCTTGGAATTGGTGACGAAGAGATCGTCTCCTACGATCTGCACGTGCTTGCCGACATCCTTGGTGAGCTGCGCGGTGGTCTCGAAATCGTCCTCGAAGAACGGATCCTCGATGCTGATGAGCGGGTGGTCCTTGGTCAGCTGAACGTAGTGGTCCGAGAGCTCCCCTGCGGAGAGCTTCATGCCGTCGACGGTGTAGACTCCGTCCTCGAAGAACTCGGAGGATGCTGCGTCGATTGCGAGGAACACGTCCTTCCCAGGGGTGTATCCGGCATCGGAGACCGCGTCCGTGATGGTTGTGAGCGCCTCGTCGACGGTGTCCACGGGAGGAGCGAATCCGCCCTCGTCGCCGATGTTGATGGCTCCGACCCCGTACCTGGACTTCAGGATGCCCTTGAGGCTCATGTAGACCTCGGAGGACATGCGGAGGCAGTCGGAGAAGGACTTCGCCCCTGCGGGGATGATCATGCATTCCTGGATCTTCAGGTTCCCCCCGGCGTGCTTGCCGCCGTTGATGATGTTGAGCATCGGAACCGGGAGGGTGACATGGTCCTTCCCGATGTGCTCGTAGATCTCCACGCCCTCGGCCATCGCTCCTGCGCGGACGGCTGCGAGGGATACGGCGACCATGGCGTTCCCTCCGAGCCCGGACTTGTTCTCGGTGCCGTCGAGCTCGATCATGGTGCGGTCGATGGACTCCTGATCGGCGGGATCCATCCCGACGAGGGCCTTGGCGATGGGGCCGCGGACGTTCTCCACGGCCTTCAGGACGCCCTTCCCGCCATACCTGGACTTGTCCCCGTCCCTGAGCTCCAGGGCCTCCCAGGTGCCCGTGGAGGCACCGGAGGGCGCGATGGCCGATATCCTGTGTCCTTTGACCGTGATCTCCGCCTCGACCGTGGGGTTGCCCCTGGAATCGAGGACCTCCCTCGCCCATACCTTCTCTATCTGCATTTTCAATCCTCCATGTATTCTACCATGTTGTAAAGGAACAGTCCCCTGTCCTTCTCCGTCAATGACTTCGGATCGACCGAGACGGCGAAGGTGCACATCTTGGTCTTCCCGGCCATCAGCTGATGGATCATGAGCATCGACTGGTTGAGTCCGTCGGCTTCTATGACGTCATCGAACCTGTCGAAGACCACCACGGGGAGAGGGTGGGCCTCTATGAATCCCCGTATCCTGCCGGTGATGGTTCCCAGGTCCCTTATGGCCTGGGTCCCCGCCTTCCCGCTGTCCGAGAGGGTCATCACCTCCAGTTCTCCGTAGGAGAACCTCTCCTTGACCACCTTCGACCTGTCGGTGGTCACGACCATGACATCGTACTTCTCGAGATCGAACAGCCCCACGAACCCGTAGAGGGCCTCGGAGCTCCTTCCGAAGAGGACGTACGATGTCCCGAAGGAGACGCCATGCTCCTGCAACAGGTTCTCGGCAGGCTCCGCCGGAGCCTTCCTCTTCCTATGGAAGAGACCGAACAGCCCTCCCTCCTTCCTGCGGTGCTTCTTCGCCTCGGGGACGTCGTCGGAATGCGATTCGTCCTGAATCTTCCTGAGCGCGGCGGTGATGTCCGTCGATTTGAACGGCTTGTCCACGCACGCCCTTATCATCGGATCGTCGTTGGGCGCCAGCTCGGCCGGACCCTTCAGGAGGATGACCTTGGGCGTCAGGCCAGGAGCCTCCTCCTTGAGAATGGTCAGCAGATGCAGGCCGTCCTCGTCCCCCACGAGGGAGTCCAATACGATCACGTCCGGCTCGAAGTCCTCGGCCTTGGAGACGGCCTCCTCGACGGTCCTCGCTACGCGGACGTTGTGACCCTCCTCTGCAAGGATATCCTTCACGATCTCCTGGATGGCGACGTTGTCGTCCACGATTAGAATCTTCATCTGGCGACCTCTCCTCGCGATTGCGTCAGTGATTTATATGATGTCGTCCGGGCCGACGGCCCGGAACGACATAGCTCACGCTGACGGATTATTGACCGGCCCGGAGGGCCGTAAGAAAAACAAACCGGCGCGAGCCAGGAATCACTGCTTCCTGCTCTCTTTGGCCTTGGGCCTAAGGTCGCCGCTCCCGCACTTCCTGCACCTCTCCGCCTTCTTGGGGTTGGTGGCGTAGCAGGTCATGCAGACGGTCTTATCGAGGAGCCTGTGCTCTGCCTCTTTGAAGCGTGCCATTCCTAATACCTCTGGGCCGAGTAGATGGAGGACGTATAAAAACCTCGTCTATAGAAAACGGGCCTGGACCTGAGTTTTCAGCGAACTCATCTTGATTCGTAAAAGACAAGATGCTGAAAACTCGATCAGGATCGAATCCTCTGCATCGATTATTATTTAAATCCGTTTGTGAATGTACTATTGCGGGTCGCCCCCAGGCGACTCAGTGGGGGGATTGTGGTCCCTCGACCACTCACCCCTACGCCCTTCTGCGATTTACTGTTGGTTCGGGAATATCTTCAGCCCGTACCCTTCGGATCTGAACCCGTTCTTGAGGAGCTTCGGCTCTATCATCTTGAAGAAAACTTCGAACGTCTCACGTTCCCTCTCGTCGGCCTCAGCCATTCTGAAGTTTCTCCTGATGCAGTACGCCACACAGTCGACAAGCTGTGACAGATGTCTATAGCTGGAATCCACGAAGATTGGATCCTCGATAAGATAACGGTTCTTCTCGTACTTCGTGCCGTTCTCGAACAAGGACCTGACTTTGATCCTGATTTTGTTATCATACTTCGAATTGACCGAATCAATCATGAGGATGCCGTACTGCTCGTCCCTCCCCTCCATCCTGTTCTCTCCATTTGCAACGTTGTGATAGTAGCAGAGACGCTCAAACAGCAGCTCGAGTGCAAAGATGTCGATTTCCAAGATCTTGCTCTTGATCCGGTCCTTGCGGATGAGGATGGTAGAAATGGAACAATCGATCTCGGATATGATGGTCATGATATCGGTAAATATGGCGAGCCTTTTCTCCAGGCTCATATTCTTGAACGCACCCTTGTGATTGAAGATGTCAGTAGCGTGTATCTCAATCTCGTCGAATCTGGCGTTGGGGAAGTACTTCTGCTTGAGGCCGCGGACCCTACTGTCGACATCCTTCCAAGCGCTCTCGTTGATAGTCAACGAGGCGAGGACGTACTCTGGTTCCGGATTCGTGCGTTCCGCTTTCCCCGACTCATCGATATACGTCAGATACATCCCAAATCCCCACATTCCAAAGGTCTTAATTCTATATATCACTCTCTAAAGCAATGATAATACGATCGCCTCTTCAGGTTCCGAACGCTTCGCGCTGCCTCCCGAGGAAATACTTATCGGGCTCCTTGAACAGCCCTACAATGACCGAGTCTTCGTCCATGAGGAGGCCGAGATCAAGCGTGCACAGAGCCAGAGAACACATCCTGGAGAAGGCCGCAAGAGTCAGGTGCTACTCGTGGAGCTTCGATTCGAAGGACCGGAACACATTCCTGACGAGCTCGAAGTCCTCTTGGAATGAATGTATCCGAGGCCGGCCTGGCTCCTTCTCACGGGAGCAGGGAGCGCTGTTTGGCGAAATCCTCCAGGACCCCCGTCTCCGATCCGGGCATCTCGTGGGCGACGAAATCCGGCTTCAGGACGTCCAGGAGCTCCCTGCAGCGGGACGACGAGTAGGGGAGGTGCCTGTCGATCCTCATCACATGGGAGTTGGCATCGGCGATGAACTTCGGAACGGGGCAGTCCAGCTCCCTCTCCTCGAAGGTGCGACGATAATCGTAGGAGGCGCTCCAGTGGAAGTGGACGTCCCTGATGCTCTCGATCAGATCCCCGCAGTACCCGTCGAAGATCCTCAGCAGACGGTCGATGCCGTCCTCCTCCGATACCGTGGGGAGGCAGCTCATCAGATGCCCCGTATCGAGGCATATGCCCCAGTTCTCGAACTCCGTATGGTCGCGGATGTACCTGTAGCCGGAATCGTCCGTCAGACGAAGCCCGGGCCACCAGAGGTTCTCGAACAGCAGGGGGAACGGAGGCTCCCCTCCGGGGTACCCGGAGGCGACCTCGTTGACCATCTCGCAGAACGCCTTCAGGACATGGGAATCAGGACGGGAATAGGTGCGGTGGAAGATCTCCTCCGTATCCACGTTCCCCGCGTGGAAGACCCCGTAGGCGGGATCCGCCATGGCGGCCATGTCTATCGCCCGTCTCACATTGGAGACGAGCTCCTGCCGGCTCCTCCCGTACATGTAGTACAGGGAATCGATCGCAGGCATGTCGTCCGGACGGTCCTCCCATGCCGCCAACCAGTTGGGCGCGTACGGCAGATGGACCGCGGGGGACAATGCGGTCAACGATCCGTCAGGGGGATCGTAGGATGTCAGGAGCTCCAATCCGTCGCAGGACAGATCCTGCAGCAGCTCCTTCGGATGCTCCCCGAACCTCGAGACGTCCTCGTAGACGGAATGCGACAGGAGATGCTTCATCAGAACATCGCCAATGCGGCGGTGACCGCCGCCTCGATGGCAGATTCACGCGTATCCCCGCCGCCGATGACCAACGCGTCGTTCTGCGTGATCTCGGTCTCCTTGCGGATCTTGTACGCAGTCTCGGGCATCTTCTCGTCGAGGTTCCAATCGGGAGGGATCATCAGCTTCCCGCCGCGGATGACGATGGTCGTGCACCCCTCTCCGCCGACCTTGATGCCCGCGTCCCTCTGCTCCATCCCGTTGACGACCTTGTCAGATTGTCCGAGGACGAGGACGCCCTGCTGATAGGTTCCGAGCACGGAGCCCTCTATGAAGACGTCCACCGGCCTGATGGGGATCTGGGCGAGGAAGGACTGGCCGGCCTTGGTGATGGTGATGCCGGTCTGCTTGATATCGATGAACTCCCAATCCTTGAGGGTCTCGATGATGCGGCGCATGCTGCCTTCGCCCACGCCCACCTCCTCCGCGAGCCTCTTGCGGCCTATGCGTCTTCCGGTGGAGAGGACATACAGGGACCAGTACACGTTCGCGTCGTTGAAACGGAACATGGGCCCGAACTGGGGTTCGTCGATAATCTTCATTGAAAACCGTACGCATCCCTGCACTTTTAAATGTGCTGGCCGATGGTTCCAGCCATATCCGCGAATACCCCCCTGGGTAGGTGGGAAACAGAACGATCGAAGAGGTTCCAAAGGATTTCCGGGCCGCCCCCGGAGGGACGGCCCGCCGGCTTCCGCCGGGCGATCAGAAGGTGCGGACCTTGCCTTCGATGATCATGTCGCTGACCTTGTCGACGTTGTCGAGCCAGTCGGCGGTGATGGCCTCGGCCTCGGACCTCCACTTGGAGAGGTTGGGGTTGGTCTCGGCATCGGGCAGGACGATCTGCACGGAGGCGTTCAGGGGCTCGGAGACGGGCTTGCCGATCTGGGAGAGGAGCCTGACGCGGATCTCGGCCTCGTTAGTGACCTTCTTGGCGACGTCCTCAGCTATGAGCTTGGACATGACGTTGTAGATCTTCCCGATGTGGGTGATCGGGTTCTTTCCGGAGGTGGCCTCCATGGACATAGGCCTGTAAGGGGTGATCAGACCGTTGCACCTGTTGCCCCTTCCGACGGATCCGTCGTCTCCCATCTCCTGCGACATACCGGTGCAGGTCAGGTAGTAGACGTGGCGGGCGTAGTCGTCGCCTGTGTTGATCTCCAGGCTGTACTCCAGATTCTCGTCGCCGATGATCTTCAGGGCGTTGTCGTAGACCTTGTTGTACAGCTGCTCGATGGAGGACCTGTAGTGGTCGGGGTCGTCGATGCGCTTGTCGATCATGGCGCAGGCGATGGTGGTGGTGACCTTGTTCCCGACCCTGGAGGTCATGACCTTGACGTCCTGTCCGGTCTCGGGGAGGGTCTCCTTCAGCTTTCCGTTGATGTACTCCTCGGTCTCGAGGGTGAGCCTGTCGGCGATCGAGTACGGAGCGTATCCTACTCCGAAGGAGGTGTCGTTCGCCATGTGCCCGGATGCCTTGTAGACGCCGGTCAGGTCGTCGGATCCCATTCCGAGCTTCGCATCGAGGATGACCTCGGAGTCGACGTCCAGGTTGGGGAAGGTCTTGGCGAGGTAGTCCCTGGCGGCCTTCAGAGCGACGGGCTTGCAGGGAAGGGACTTGAGGTCGGCTCCCTCTCCGACGTGGGTGGTGGCGCGTCCGACCAGAAGGATGTAGGACGGGTCGATGATGGATCCTCCGCCGAACTTGGGGGCGGCCTGTCCGGCTGCGATCTGCGTCTCGTCGGTGTTGTGGTGCAGAACGTGTCCGAACTCCTTCTTGTACATCTTACAGAGGGCGCGGGAGACCTGCTCGGCGAGGGCGTCCGCGACACTGTCGGGGTGTCCGATTCCTTTGCGCTCGACGATCTCGATGTCCTTCATGGGGACGGGGATCTCGTTGAGACCCTCGACATAGATGTTCTTAGCCATGATGATTATACTCCGAGAATCCGGATTATGTCGCTATATATAATCGGCATGGCGTAAAATATTCTAATAAGAATAACAATCGACCGGTCATGAGATTCCCCCCGGCCTCGGACATCAAGAGGATAAGGAAATCGATGGATGTGACGCAGTCGGAGCTGTCCAGGATGTCCGGCGTGGGTCAGAGCACCATCGCGAAGATCGAAGGCGGCAGGACATCCGCTTCTTACGAGACGGTTGTGAAGCTGTTCGAGACCCTGGAGCAGATGCGCAGGGGCCAGGGGAGCGATATGAAGGCCATGGATGTTGCTTCCACGAAGATCGTCTCCATAGAGAGCTCCGCGCTGGTCCATCAGGCCTCGGACCTCATGAGGAGGACCGGATACTCCCAGCTCCCCGTGATCGATTCGGGGGTTTCCGTGGGGAGCATCTCCGAGAGGGGCATATTCGAGCTCCTGAGAGAAGGGTCCACAATGGAGGACCTGGCCCACACCAGCATCTCGAAGGTGATGAAGGAGCCATTCCCCGTGGTGTCTGATACGGCGCCCATGAGCGCGGTCACGGGACTGATGGTCGGATACGATGCCGTGCTCGTCTCCAGGAAGGGGGAGATCGTCGGCATGATAACGAACGCCGACATCCTCAAGCTCGTCCGAGCCGGGCCTGCCTGAGGTCCTTCGCGGCGATGCCGCCGCGGGTGACGGTGAACAGCTCCATGTCCTCGGCGGCGTAGGATTGGGGGAAGACCTCCCTTGCCTCGTCCTCGATGACCGAGCGGTCCTCGTAGCGGTGGCTGATATGCGTCATTATGAGATACGACACGCTGGCCTCCTCCGCGATACGGGCGGCCTGGACGGCCGTGCTGTGGTTGTGCTCCTCGGCACGGGCCGATTCCTTATCGGAGTACGTCGCCTCGTGGATCAGGACATCAACGCCTCCGACCGCCTCGATCGTAGCCCTGCAGGGCTTCGTGTCGCCGGTGTAGGCGACGCTCATCCCCTTGACGGCCGGTCCGACGACCTGCTCCGGCCTGACGCCGTTGACGGTCTCGCCGGCCTTGAGGCGGGCCATGTCCGGACCGTCCTCGATGCCCAGCTCCAAAGCCTTCCTGTGGTCGAGCCTCCCCGGCCTGTCAGGGGCCCTGAGGACGAATCCCAGGGACGAGATCCCATGGTCGGTGCGGAAGCATTCGACGGAGAATCCTCTGATGTCGAACCTCTCGCCACCGGACAGCTCGGTTATCTCCAGCGGATAGCCGGCCTCGCCCTCCGTGGCCGCCATGGAGGCGTCCACGAACGACCTTATCCCGACCGGGCCGTAGACCTTCAACGGCCCTGTCCTTCCGGACAGGCCCATCGTCTGGATGAGCCCGGGCAGGCCGAAGACGTGGTCTCCGTGGAGGTGGGTGATCAGAACGGTCCCGACCCTCATGAACGAGAACGGCGAGACCATCAGCTGGCGCTGGGAGCCCTCGCCGCAATCCATCAGGACGATGTCGGAGCCCTCGCGCAATGCGATGCAGGAAGTCGACCGGTCCCTCGAGGGGACGGCGGCCGACGTTCCGAGGAACAGCAGATCCATCAGTAGTACTGGTCGATCTCCCTGTCCTGCTTGGTCTCCTTCTTGTACTCCTTGTAGTGCTCCTTGCACAGGTGCACGCTGCGGAGTCCTTCGGACTTCAGCTTCAGGTTGGATCTCGCTGCCTGCTTGATGTTGATGGAGCGCTCCGAGGGCTTGTCGCAGCCTGCGACGTCGCAGGGTTCCTCGGTCGTTCCGTGTTTCGCTAGTGCCATGATGTCTGGATAGACGCAATTCGTAGATAATCTGTTCGAGGAATGGAACGGACGGTACGAAGGGATGGCGGAGGAGAACCCCGGCGGATGCCGGGGAAGAGGGAGCCGGGGCTCCGGTTTGTCGGAAGGATCAGGCCTTCCTTCTGTGGATCGCAGCGACTGCTGCGATGATGACGATGACGATTGCGGCGATGCCGACGTACAGCATCGTGTCGGAACCGCTGCCGCTGTCATCGGAATCCTCGGAGTCGTCGGGCGTCGTAACGGGCTCATCCTCGGGAGCGACCATGAACACCGAGAAGTGGGTGGTCTCCATGGTGAACCTTCCCGTGGATTGATCGTAGGATGCCGTCATCTTGGTCCTGACACCGTTGTCGTCGACATACCAGACACAGAGGCGGGACGGGTCGTCGCCGTCGCGGATCTCGTATCCGAACACCACGGTGGCGACTCCTCCGAGCTCGTGTACCCTGTCGTTTCCGACGAATGCTCCGAGGACGATGAACTGCCTGTCGCCGACGA
>ERZ1026854.640-NODE-640-length-24266-cov-21.304077_pt1 | contig 24266 bp, 38 predicted proteins | sample MGYA00380157_ERZ1026854 | MGnify/ENA primary metagenome ERZ1026854 (study PRJEB33269, sample SAMEA4719793) | human gut metagenome | biome: human-associated habitat; feature: organic feature; material: feces | place: Cameroon | collected 2013-10 ... | reverse complement strand
CTTCATCGCCCTTCTCCAAGTCCTGCGACGCACTGGTGTAATACGCTTCATAAGCAATAGTAGTCTGACCGTCTGCTGCTTCCAGCATAACGGAGTCATCCACGCTGTGCTTGTACAGGTAGTCCCAGAAGTCATCCAACCCCTTGTAGTTGTCACCGCGCCGGAACACCGTCAGCTTGTGGCCCAGGTATGTACCGATGACGTCACGCACCATGCGTCCTGTCATTACACGCCCTGCATTTTCGCCGTCCAGCACGTTAAAGTTGCGGTTGTACTTGGAGATAGCCACGTCGGCGTCAAAAGAGATGCCGTTTAGTTTGATGTAGTTCATCCCTGCACCTCCGACAGATTAACGCCGATGCGCGTACCCTCCGCCTTGTTCAGCCGGTACACGACTTTGCCCAGCACGTCTTTGTCCAGCACCAACACGGCTTCATTGCTGCCGCCATAGCCGCTTTCCGCAAGAGCCTGCTTGAACGCCTGCACCATCGTAGCAAGGGGCGTTTCAATGTTCGTCCCGGATTTCTGATCGCCAAGCACTGCCATAAACTCCCGGTTCGGAGGAATGACCGCGCCGGTAGCAAGTTTTGGAATAGGCAGCTTCGCAACATTTACGCGTGACACGCTGCCATAATGCTTACCTGTCAGATCCGACAAACTATTTGCTGCGGCAACAAGCCTATTTAACCCATCAATGACGTTGTTGATGCCGCGCTGGAACGACTCAATAATGTAATTCCACTGGATTACAAAATTTCTGTTTGTTAGGCTCCAGTGCGCCAGCCATGCCTTGTTAAACTCTGCGCTAAACTTAGAAAACCCTGTCATAAAGTTTTCTTCCCATACCAGAAATTCTGCGTCAATGTTATCAAGTACAAGTTGGAATTGTTCCAACACAAGCTCCTGATTTTCATTGATACCATTTGCGAGACCCTGCATCATGTAGTCGCCCATCTGCGCCGTTTCCGTCGAGGGGGAATGAATACCCAACACATCTTTAACTTTTCCGATTACATTGTGCCCCCATTCCGCAATCTTTTCTTTTGCTTTCAGTAACCCACCGATCACGGTATTATTAAACCACGCTTTGATGTCTTCCCAAACGCCCTTGAGTTTCTCAAGCAGGAAATTCCAGTTTGGCGCAATTGCCGCAGCAAGGCCAACAGCGCCAACTGCAATCAGGCCAAGACCAAGAGGCACACCGGCTCCGGTAAACAAAAGAACAACACCGAGAACAAGCAGTGCTGCGCTGATTTTACCGATAACCTCCCCAAGCGGCCCTTGTAGCGCTTCTACAATACTTTCCCAATTTGGAACAATGGCCGCCGCGAGTCCTGCTGCTCCCGCAAGAATAAGTCCAAGACCAAGCGCAATCCCCGCGCCAGTAAACAAAAGGATCGCGCCAAGTGCCAACAATGCCGTGCTTACAACTGCAACGATTTGTCCAACTTCTCCTTGCAATGCTTCCTTTATCACGCCCCAATTTGCGGCTATAGTCGCCGCAAGACCAACCGCTCCGAGTACAAGAAGGCCAAGGCCAAGAGGAACATTTACGCCTCCGAACACAAATATCGCGCCTAATGCCAGCAAAGCAACGCTTACAATTGCAACGATACCGGCAAGTTCACCCTGTAGCGCTTCTTTTATTGCGCCCCAGTTTTCGCTTACTGCGCTGTAAATAGTCAGCGCGCCAATTGCCATAAGTGCGATGCCCAGCGGTATATTTATTCCGGAGAATGTAAGTATAGCGCCCAAAGCCAGCAAGCCAGCGCCCACAAACAGGGATGTGACCGCGCTGATTTGGTCTTTCATGGAAGATACAAAGTTTGGCGCACCCGCGCCGCCTCCGCCGCTGGAAGTATCCCCGGAAAGTTTGTTGATTTCATCAAAGCTTGCCAAAGACTTACTTGCTTTTTTTGCCGCCCCGCCAACGCCGCTAAGTGCTTTTTGCTGGTTATATAGATTTTCAGCAGCTCTGGCCGCTTCATCCGCCGTTGTCCCAAAAATCATAGCCACCAGTTTGGACAGAGCATTTACTACCTGTGTAATAACGTTGACAAGAACAATAAACGCGGGGATAAGCACATTCAGTATTGGTTGCGCAAGAGTGCGTAAAGCGCCTTTTAGTCTGCCAACCGCCGCCATAGCTTCATCGTTGGTTTGTATGGCCTCCCACATGTAGTCTTTCAAAGACCGCAGCGCCCGCGTGATAAGTGAAAACACCAGCACGCGACGAGCAAGCGTTTTTACTCTATCAGAAAACTTTTTCAGCCTCTTGTCTGCTTCTTCCGCAGCGGCAGAAAACCCGGTAGTTTTTTCTTTTGCCGCTGCTATTTGCGTCGCCAATTGCCCGGCTTTTTCTTTTTCACGGTCTATTGCATGCTCAGCTTCCGCAATTCTGTCGTTTTGCGTGTCCAATTTTTTGTTTACGTCTTTCCATTCTCCGCGAAGACTTTTAACAAGCTCAGTTTGCCTTTCGATGTGAAAGCTTGTAAAAAATTCATCCCCGCTTTTCATGTGCGCAAGCTTTTCTTGTTCTTTTTCCAAACTGTCCGCCAAATCTGCGGCTCTGTTTGCAAGAAAATCCCGGTTTCTTTTTTTGCTATTAAGTTTTTCCTGTAACGCATCGATCTTTTTGGTCAGCGCATTAAGTTCTCGCTGCGCCTGCTTGTCGTCGATGTCGGCTTTGATGATAACGGAGCCGTCTGCGTTTGCCATTTGCACCACCTACTTTCAAATTGCGAATGGACATTTTATACAAAATGTGTTATGGTTGCGGTAAAGGAGGGAAAGCTATGGAAAAGATTAAGCGCATAGCCGTGTTTATTGGGACTTGGTTTGCCGCCACCTGTGTTGTTCTGATTTTGGGGGTAATTCTTGCCCCTACTTCACCAGAGGGGAATATAATTCTTGGTGGTGGATTTACCGCATCCGTTTTTATTATCCCTGTCATTGTCGCTATTCTCGCTGTTAACAAAGATAAGATAAAAGCAAAGCTGCCAGAAAAGAAATCGACCGTTCCTAAACTTACTAATACAGCTGGGCAAAAAGAGGGGTTTGCCCCGCCCGCTTCTGCGGCAAAACAACAAAAGCTTGCGGACAAGTTGGTCCCTGACATGCGCACTAATCTTTCTTTGTGCAAAGATGCTCCTTCGCTCAATTTATTTGTACATTGGTACGATCAAGCGATAGACGATTTGGTCAAAATGGGCTCTTTGGTTAAAGCCAATTTTGACTTTGACCCAACATATATGCTTAAAACTTTACGCGACGAGTACCAACTCCATTTGTGCGATGCCATAGTTCGCATAAAAGGTGAGACTTTGTCTGAAATAGACGGCAAATACAAAAACAGCAGAGAATTTCAAGAAAAAGCCCTCAATAAATTTTGTAAGGATATAGATTTTGTTCGTTCGCGTTTTTCTCCCGGCACCGCTGATGTGGCAGATGAAGCTATTTCTGATATAGAAAAGCATCTTGGCATTAACCAGCACCCAGAAGAAACTTCTGCCCATTTATCGTTGTGGGACAACATTGATTTTATGGACGGTCATCGCTTTGAATACTGGTGTGCGGATGTCCTCCGCAAAATCGGATTTTGTAACGTAGAGGTCACACGCGGCAGCGGCGACCAGGGCGTTGACGTTCTTGCGGAAAAAGATGGGGTCAAATATGCCATCCAGTGCAAGTGCTATACTTCCGATTTGGGGAACAAGCCGGTACAAGAAGTCAACACTGGAAAGGCCATTTACCGCTGTCAAGTTGGCGTTGTTATGACAAACCGTTACTTTACGCAAGGGGCAAAAGACGCTGCTGAAGCAACCGGTATTTTGCTGTGGGATCGTGACGTCGTGCAAAAGATGGCAAAACTGGCGAATATGGCTTGACCTTTACCGCCCTCTGTAGAGGGCGGTTTTTATATCCATCTACTGATAACCGCCTCGTCTTGCTCCGTATATTGCTTCTGGAAATCTATCAAATGCCGGTTTTTTCTATAAAACTCCTGCTCTGATTTATCCAGCTTTTCACCCTTTGACTTCTTTCGCCGTATATTGACCACTTGTGCAAACATACAATCGCCAATTTCCGTGTACGCCGTGTTCCACGTCCACCAATGAAGATAGCGCATCGCGCGGACTTCTTCTCCCAGCACTTTGTTTACAGGAGCTACAATCAATGGGAAATCCTGCTGCCAGTCCATAAGCTTTACGGTTCGCTTTTCTTCTCTGTAAGGCTCCCCGCAATTTATAAACCAAATGCATTTCTGGATAGCTTCCTCATAGTCTCGCTCCGGCATATTATCAAAGTCTGGGTAAAAAATATCCAACATCGCTTCTGCCTTGTCGGCTTCCGTAAAATCTTTGTCAGAAATGGCTTCTATGATGGTCAGAATATCTCGGTAATCGCTCCGTATTTTATATTCCGTTCCGTTGACTTCCACGGACACCGGCAAATCATATCTCATTTGTGGTACTTCTTTGTGTACTTACTGATGCGCGGATTGGTAGCTTTCTGTTCGCGGGAGAAAGTAGTGTCTACTTCGTCCATTACGGCAAGCATCAGGTTAGCCCACACAGGCAGACCGTCCGCCAGCGCGTATAGGTTCATTTCGCCAAACAAAGCACTGCAAATGTCAACGTGGAATACTTCATTGATGATCTCGCGCATTTCGTCATCCATCTTGCGGGCGGTATCAAAAATGTCGCGTTTATTGGCCGTCTTTTCTACTTCCGCTTTGTAAGTTTCCTGCTTTTTGTCCAGCGTATCAAAAGCGTTAAAAAGCTTTTCCACAAACCCGCTGTCCGTGGGGTTAAAAGAAAACTCACACGTCTTGCCATCGGTTGTTTCAAATACTTTTTTTACGACGCCAGAATTGATGATAATAGTGTCTGCCATTTTTATCCTCCATGTGAGGGCGGGGAATGTCCCCCGCCCTCTCTGTTATTTAGGCCGCAGTAAACTCAATAGCGCCGCTACTGCCCTTCTTCACAGTGCCCACAGTGCGGGTGCCGCCATAGGTGATCTCGCTGGTGATATTCAGGGTGCCGCCGCCCTCGCCGCCGATGCCGGTGATGGCAATAGCGCAAGCGTCGTAGCGCTCCGCAAACATCGCCTCGCCGCTGGTGGCGTAGAAGTGACCAATCATCATGTCCTGATTTGCCAGCGCCTGGGCATCCTGGTCTTTGACGGCCAGGTTCCACATCTTCACCGCCGCAGCGTCGCCCGCATCCAAGGGGATGGGATCAAAGGTCTGCGTGATGGTAGGCTTTTTCATGGTCGTAAAGGTGTGGCCCAGAATGTCCTGCTTGGTGTCGGTGCTCCAGTCCATTTCCTCGCTGCTGTCCTCAACGCGCTTACCGATAGCGCTCCACACAGGGGCGGAAGTGGTGCCGGTGTTCAGGTACGCAATGAGCAGTTCGCGGTCAATGGTCTGGCCCACTGTGGTGTTGAATTCCAAATCTGCCATTATACATTCACCTCGTAATTCAGTTTCATAAGGATTTGGTGATCTTCGTCCCCGTTTTCATACATGGCAAACAGGGAAGATCGCGTGGTCGGCTCCATGCTGATAACGCGCTTGTCATCGCCAATGTCGGGTTTCTGGCCGTTTGCCCAGTCCCCGATAGCGTTCAACAACTCGTCAGCCTTGAGCCGTTTGTCGTTGCTGTTTCCCGGTTTCACGCGGTAGATGATCTTAAACTGATACTCCGCCACATAGCCGCCGGTGATATACTTCCGCACGATGTAAGCCGCCTGGATGGTTGACATCGCCATAGCGGAAGTGTCGGCGGGAAGAAACTCAAAGCGGATAAGGTCAACTGGCAGCTCCGGGTATGTGTTCAGCCACACAAGCAGCTTGCGCGATACCTGATCCTCTTCCGCCGCTGACACGGCCTTTTTAATCTTTTCCAAATTTCTTCACCGCCTTATCTGCCACCCGCACCCACTTCTCCATGTTCTGCGCTTTGGAAGCGTCAAACCAATGTGCCTGTGCCTGCGGATGCATTGTTGTGTTAAATACAAGATTTCGGTCTGTGACCACCTTGTGCCCGCCCTTTGGGGCGTATGTGCTGCCGGTCGCCGGGTCTACCATCACTTTTCCATAGTACAGAAACCGGGCGTATGGGCCGGGGTAAATGACCTCGTTGCCTACCACCCGCGTTCTCTGCGTCAGAGAGCCTGTAAGCGCAGGCACAAAGGGGATGGTGTCTTTCATCACCTGTTGCGCCAAAACGCTTTCAGCGCGGCCACAGGCCCTTGCAAGCTGCCGCTTTACCTCGTCCATGCAGGACACGTCAACAGAGAACTTGAGCGACATATTATGTCCCTCCGACTTCCCAATGCTGCATATCCGCGCTGCCAAAATCTTTCTCGTCCACTTTGGTCACGTTGTAGCAGCCGTCCTGTGCCATAGCCACGTCCTCTTTGTCTGTGACAAACTCGCCTTTCACAAAGAACGTCAACCCGCCGTTACCGTTCACAGACAGCGTCCAAAGCTCGGACTTGTCCGCCGCCGCAAGAAACGCCTGCGGGGGCGCGTAAGTTTTGGCTTTACCTGTCGTTCCGTCCACCGCTTCCACGGAAAACGGAATGTACAGGTTTACCGCGTCCGCGCTCTCAAGTCCGCTTTCACGCACGTTGACAGCCTTGCTGGCTTGCAGCATAACCCCGCGCAGGATGGTCACATACAGCTTTGTGATTTCCTCAAAAGTCGCCGGGTCAGTCTCCTGCACGGCGTTGTATACCGTTATAGTGTGGGGCGCGTACAACCACAGCACCCCCCTCCCCGATACAAAAGCCCGGTATGCGCCAGATACTCGTTACAGGTCGCCGCCAGCAGTTTCTTCGCACCGTCCGTAGCGCTTAGTGCGGATGCGGCAGCTTCTCCGCCGCTGGCCAGCGTCCGGGAGTACCCGCCTACCGTTTCGCTTTTCACGTCATCGCCGGTCGCCGCGTTCGTCAGTTTGGTTGCGGCAAGCTGCTGCGCGGCTTCGATCAGCTGATACTTGTCCACAAGTGCACAGCAGCACATTTTTACCGCGTCCATATCAGCGTTATCTTTTGCCCGGTTCTGCGTGTAGTAATCGAGGAAGGAGCTGGCTCGTACAGCCAGACGCGGAAAATCCTCCTCGCTCACGGTGCCCAAATAGGTCCCGGAGTAATAATCGTAATCAGCGTATGTCATGTGAGCCAGCTCCTTCCAAAACTGCGAGAATTTCAGCCTTTTTCATCGAACCGCTGACCCCTTCCACCCCGTTTTCATCGGCATACTTAAGCATTTGTGCTTTTGTCATGTCGGTGAAAACGGTGATGTCAGGGTCAGGCTTATTCAGCAGTTCAGTTAGCCCCCCACCGCCGGAGTGATGGAGCCGACCACCACACCGTCGATACGCTCAGCGAAAAGAGCCATGCCGTTGATAACGGTGTCAGATGCGGTCATGTTGGTGTAATCGGGCTCCTCATGGATACCGATATAGCCGGTGGCATCGGTGGTGAAATCGAACACCTCGCCAAGATCAGCGCCGTTCACAGGAATGTAGTACAGGACAATGTTGTCCTTGGCGGTGGCGTAAATCTTGCCCTTGGGAACGCTGGAATTGAGAATCACGGTGCCAAGGCCGAGGAAGTTCTCAACGTAAGTCATTCCGAACGCGGTCTGCAAGGTAATGTTTGCGCTTGCGAGGTAGTCAGCAACATCCAGCGGGTTCAGGAAATACACCGCACCGATTTCGTCATCTTCAAACAGCACCTGCAGCTGGCCCCATGCCTGAGCCAAGGTCGCCTGGAAGGTCGCGCCGGACGCCGTGCCCGTGCCGGTTGCGAGGAAGTTGAAAAAGTCTTTACGAATACCCTTCTGGACGTCCTTGAGCATTTCGTCGGTGGTCATTTCTACCGCCTGATCGTAGCCGCGATCGGTGATTGCTTCGGCGGAGGTGGCCTTGCGCCACTTCTTGAGCGTAATCTCCTTGTAGTTCACGGCTTCGGTCTTGTACTTGCTGAGGGGAATGGTCTCACCCTCAGCAACAGCGCCGCTCTCCAGCGTGCCAGTGGCCTTGTAGCTCTTGAGCACAGTGCCCGCCTGCTTGGAAATCTTTCGGGTAACGCCCAGAGCCTCCATCAGCTTCTTGATGGAATAGCCAAACATTTCGGTAAATTCGATTTCGCGCACACGCGCGAGGTCAGCTTTCTTAATGAGCTTAGGATCAGCAGCCATTTTTATTCTTCCTTTCTAAACAAATCCATATTTGCGGCGATTGCAGCGCGCCGCTCCGCTCTGTCAGTGATTTGCATGATCTCGTCCTTTGTCATCGGCTTCCCGCCACCGTTAAAGCGCGCACCAGTGTCGACGCGAACGGTCTGCTTGGAGACAAGCCCCTTGTAAGTGCCGTCTACGAGTGCATCAAGAGACTTGGTGTCCTTGATTTTTTCCCCGTCCAGCTCCAATGCGGCCATTTCCTCGCCGCAGCCTCGCATAGCAAGGTCGAGATTCGCGCCGGTGATGTTTTTGCTCTCAAAGTAAGCACGGACAGCCTTTTCCTTTGCCGCCTTGCTTTCCTTTTCTGTGATGTCGGTCTTAAAGGCTTCAAAAGCCGAGTGTTCCTTCTCGTACTTCTCCTTATAACCGCCGTCACCTGCCGCCTTGAGGTCGTCCAACTGCTTCTGGACGCTTGGCAGCTTCTCCGCGTCCGCCTTGTACTTCGTGAGATCGTCCTTGAGGGGGTCGACCACGCCCAGATGCAGCGCAACCAAGCGATTTTCGATCTCTTCTGTGCAAGCGTCGCCGAGAATATTTCTGATTTCCGCTCTCGTAAATTTCGCCATGTTATTCGTTCTCCTTTTCTTTGGCCCCAATTCTTCGGGGGCGAACGTTGTATAAAAACCGCTGTGCTTCGCGGGTTTTACTTAAAACAAAAGAGCCAACCACCGAGGAAAACTCGGTAGTTGGCTCCTATTGCCCTTCCCGGTGCCCGATTACACCGAGGATTGATATTTGATTTTCTTTTGGACTTCCAGCACGATAACGCCGTCACCCTTTCGCCGCACTTCTGCGTTGTTGCCGCGCTTCAAGATGGCTTCGATAGCCTGTATGACTTCGTTGTCGATCAATACAGCACCTTCATCCTTTCCCGCTGCTCCGGCAGCCCCGCCGCCTTGCTGAACGCCTTGTACTTTGCGTTCAGGCGTCGTAGTTTGATATTCACTGCCTGTTCTTCGTCTGTCAGCCCTGCGGCGTTGTACGCTGTTTTCTCACGCTTGAGCTTGCGTATGGTGCGCTCCACCTTGCGCTGCTCCTGCGTGGCTTCGTATGCCGTATAGGTCTTGCCCTCAAACGTACAGCCCAAACCATCGTCAATGTGGGCAAGCTGTTCGTCAGTGTATGCGCGCTCACTTACGCCCTCAACCCAGGGGAAGCGGCGGTGGCGGCAGTTGGCTCCTTCCAGACCATCAACTGCACCCAGACCGCACACTTCGTAGATGCTCGGGTAGATGTCGCCGCTACGGGTGGAATACACTTTGCCCTGCCACTCCTTGTGCGATGACCACGGCGACCGCCCTGGCACATCACGCGCCCCGGCGTGGGCAGACACTTCATAATACGGCGTTTCCAGGTATTCCGCCGCTTGCTCCGTGTACTTACTGCACAACTGCGATACACCTGTCATTACGGCGCGGCGTGCAGCTACGTCTACATGGTCACGGTGTCCGCTCTCATAGTCCACCACCCGCAGGCCACCGCTTGCAAGCTCCCTAACGGCGTCTTTGATGGCTTGCCCATAAGAAATAGCCCCGCTTTCTATTTTCAACGTAGCGGCGTCTAAGGCCCACTGGTACGCCTTTGCGGGGGGCAGCATCGTCCGCCCTGCGTCTACCAAAAAACCCATCGAAGCGGTGATGTTTCGGAACACGTCCCATGTTTGCCGTTTGATGGTGTCAATGGTGGTTGCATCCACCAGCACGTCAGGCTGTGTTACACGGGCAAGGTCTATGACCTCGGTGTAATACTTTTGGTTGCGCTCCACCACATCGTCTATCAGCTCGTTCAGCTTTTTCTCGCTGATGCCGGTAGTCTGGCGTATGGCTTTCTCAATCTCTTTCAGATCGATGCCATGTGAACGCAGCGCCTTGATGTCCTGCACCGTAACCTCGTTCAGCTCGTCCCGCAGCTTCAGCCGGGAACATATCTCCATCAGCAGCGTGTCCTCAAGTCCACGGTACAGCTCCGCCAGCTCTTCCGGCATGGCATCCAGCAGTTCAGGGGAGAATGGATACTTGCTCATCTTACATGGCCTAAAACTACCCAATTAGGGTTTTCATCTGTGCCAATGTTTACCCAAAGAGTACCGGGGTTTTCTCCATAGCCCATTACTCCACCTCCTGTTGCTGCTCCGTGGTCATGTCCTGCATCTTTGGTAGCGCCGCCTTTGCGGTCGCCTCGTCCTCGTTCATCCACTTCATGCGGAACTCCCAGTCATTCATAATGCCAGCGCTGAGAAGCTGCATATCACGGGAAAAGTCGGTTTGCTTGTCCTCAATGATGCTGTCATCAAAGTCAATGGAAATTTCGACTTCCTCATCAAGTCCTGCGTCCATGTAGCGATTGCCCAATCGAAGCAGGATGCGACACAGCTCCGTAATCGCTTGCTCGAGCAAAATTTCATGCTTCTTGATAGTGCGGAACATAGTACTGTTTTCGCTAATGACCTGTGTAGCCGTGGCAATGCTTGTCTGATCGAATTTGTAATGATTCTCGCCAAATCCGCATTTGCTCGACAATATATTGAGCATATCTTGCATACCGGTGTTAAACTCTGCTGTGCGCAGCGTCATATCGACCTGCTGCAAAATGTTTCCATCAGATGCGCGATCTTCCGGTAGAACGTAGTAAACCGTTTCGCGCTTATCAAAGACTGGCCTACCATTGATGTCCTTGGTTGCTTCCGGCTGTACCACGATGCGCTTTTTTCCCAGCACAAACTCATTCACATAACTATCGTATGTAATATCAACGCTTTTGAGCTGGTCGATGGCGGAAGCGAACACTGCAACGCCCATAGGGTTATCTTCATCAGAGTTCGCAATGTTCAGGCGGTCAATGACAAACTGCGGCTTGGCGCTTCCTGTGCGGACAACAGGGGGGATTGCTTCAAAGCCCCGCACACTTGTTAGCGGCACTTCCTCCGCGTCGTACAGGTAGTTTTCAATGTCGTATTCGCCGCCGTTCAGCCGATGCACCTGAATGTAGGTGTATTCCGCATCATCAACTCGTTTTGTCCATGCGAAAGCGCACTCACGAATAATGCCATTGTCCCACGTCAGCGGGTAGATGTTTGCAGCGGTTACATAGTTGATATGAATTCTTCCGGGGTTAGCGATCTCTGCTGTATCAGGGTCAACGCTCATATCCTCCATGATTGGAACATAAGCAACGGTACCAACCGCGGATTTCCGCTCCTGCAATTCATTGGATTTTACTTCCCAGTTATTATCAGCAAGAACCGCATCTACAAATTCCTGCTCCTTCTTGCCCTCAAGCGTGATATTCACGCGCTCATTCATCAGCAGGTTTGCCCAGTCCTCGCAGACTTTCTTGCCCATGTTGACGGAATACCTATGGCATTCCAGTTCTTCGATGCCATTCCACACCGTATAACTGTGGAAGTCTTTTACATCGCCGTCATACCATGATTTCCATACATCAATCAGCGAGTAAAACTTACTATCGACCGTATCAAAGCCTAATTCCTTTAATGCTCTGCGAATATTCACTCTTTCACCGTCCCATCATATGACCGGCACGTTCCAGGTCTTTGTAATAAGGCTCTATGCTGTATTCAAATGCGTCCAAACTATCAATATCGGACGTTCCATCGTCAAGGCGCTCGTCCTCAGACTTATCAGGATCATAAATCGCAGTTTGCAGCGCATCGATCAGATGGGGGCAGTTGCGCGAAACCTTAAAACGCCCCTGCTTCATCAGCAGCACCACGAGCCTGATCCTATCTGTGATTTGCAGTTTCATTGCGTTCTTTACCTGCGTCCCGAGGTGCATTTTCTGCGCGGTATGATCTAACCCGCGAATCAGCACCGTTTCCGCGCTGTCTGCCCGCGTCTGGCTATATCCGTACTTTGCCGTAACCATTTGGCAGAACGTAGCAAAGCGCCGATTCAGCGCGTCAGGGTCAATCTCTTCGGTTTTGATGTATTCTTCTTCCAGCGCGACCACACGATAATCTTTTGTAATTCCGGTCGCCTGAAACTTCGTTGCGGATTTCGTGCCGCCAAAGTCAACGCCAATGGAAATAACAGAGAATTTCGTCTCCTGTTCCTCTGCCCATTTTAAAGGATCATCGATCAAATACTTTTCGGTGTCGTTTGCAAAATCCTTGTAGACAACGCCCTCCGCCGCTACCCACAAACCGCGCACATATCGATCATAAAAGATACCGGCGTACATATTCGCGTAACGCTCGAGCGTTCTTGCACTCAAGCCGGGGTTGTCAGTCATTTCGAAGTGGAGATATAGCGTGTTCCGTTCGCGGTGTCGCTTAATCCACTCCTGATAAAACCAGTGATGCGGACTGCCGGGGTTACAGGAGAACCACAGCTTTGCCCCGTCCACAGAGCAGCGTGCAAGCGCCTGTTCCACAAACGAGCGCGGCATCAGCACCACTTCGTCCAGCAACACACCCGCCAGCGTGCGGCCTTGAATCAACGTATAGCTTGCCTCATCCTTGCCGCCGAACACCTCAAAATAATTCGTCACGGCGCCGCGCCGCACTTCCATTACCTTGTCGCCACGCCGCCAACGAATGATATAGCGCTCTTTGGCAAAACTCATCGCCATAAACGGCACGATGATGTTCTTTGTGCAGCTATCCACCGTACGCCCACACACGCCGAAACGCTGACCGCTGAAATTCTCCATCGCCCAGCGGACAAACGCCCACATCATGATGGAGGTTTTGCCGGAACGCACAGCGCCGTCGCAGATTAGCGCATCATAGCTAGAATATGGGAAAGCAAGGATTTTCTTTTGTTTTTGGCTAATCATTTTCGTCAGAACAAATCCTTACAATCGCCGCAACTTGGTTAAAGTCCAGATAAATAGGTTTATTTTCTGCAATTCCGCTTATGTCATAAGATGTTACTTCTCCAAGTGCGGTTTTCTCAAGTGCGAATTTATCGCATTTAATCGTAAATTCTGCACCGCATTTAAAGATTACCCTAATTGACATTTTACTCATCGCTCTCAAGCTCCTTTGCCATTTCCTTTAGGCTCTGACTAAGTGCGTCTTCCCTCACCGTGTCGGCAGGACTCCCGCCGATCATCGCCCACTTGTCGATCAGCGTTCCCATCGCCGTTGTGATTTGGCTGAGATTTGCCGCTGCCAGTTTCTCCGGGTCGTTGAGCATTTCAAGTCCCTTGCCGATGAACGAACACACAAGGTCTTTGTGGTCGTTCATGTACTCCATCACATCGGCGGTATTCTCTTCCTTTTTTTGTTCGCACTTTTCCACAATGTCGGCATTCGCCCGTACAAGGTTCTTGACGGTCGTTGCTGACACGCCGTTGATTTTTGCTGTGCCGCAATAGTTGTTCGTCTGCACATAGTCCGCCAGTATTTTCTTTTTCTGCCGGTCTGTCAGACGCGCAGCCATGTTATCACCTCGCTTTGTCTGACGCACCGGCCTCCCACCACTGGCCTTTGTCATTGGCACGTCTGTACCCGGCTTTCGCCTCACCTAATATGTTCCCGCCGTGAGCTATGTGCCCCGCAAGCATACATAGCATCCACCACGGCGAAATCCTTTGCAGTAAGCAGACTATTTGAGACGCATCCCATGCAGCGGTCTGCCAGCGCATCGCCTGTTGTTTTACACAATTAGTCGGGTACCACCACGCATCAATACTGTCCTACACAGCGGCTTTGTCCTAAGACAACCGCCACCACACCACAGCCACGCCTCGGATTTCTCTCAAACACGGTGGTACCCAAACCAACCACGGAACTTTTCAGCCCTGCGCCGGTACGTCGGTCGCATCCGTTCATCTTTACAAAGCCGGTGCCAGCCAATACATAAATTACTTCGTCCTGCCGCTTTCGTACAGCGCACAGGAAAGACCACTTCCGCAGGCTTACGCTCCGTGCGGCTGCGAGGCAAGAGGTCACGCCTATGGCACGGACAGTTGGGAATTGAACCCACCACACACGGTTTTGGAGACCGCGTCGCCACCTTGGTACATGTGCCCGCATATTGCTCCCTCCGGGCGGAGCCGAAGCCCCGCCCATCAGGAAAAGAAGGGGGAAAAGAAAAAGAATGGAGATGCAGAGTTTGCCCCTGCACCCCCACGTTATCACATCTTTTTTTGTTGTTGCATTTCGTTGTGCAACATCACCTAATTTCTGCGTTTACATACGGCGCATACTCTTCTTTTATCGCACATTCTTTCAGCGGGCAGTACCGGCAGTTTTTAGCGAAGGGGCACTCGCGCCGTTCTGCTCTGGATATACAGCGAGATACAGTGGATGTGCTTACACCAAAATGCCGCGCAATCGTGCTCATGCGCCAGCCGCACTCAAAGTATAGCCTCAAGTATTCAATTGTCTGCTCTTTCACCCTACCACCTCCTCCGGGAAAAACGTCTCCCGCACCCCGCCGCACTCCGCCACGATGTACCGCCCCTTCGTATGCACATACACCACCGTGCCCTTGCGAACAGGAAACCGCTTTTCATCGTTGGCACCGGAACCGGGGTACTCGCTCGGCAGCGTCATAAACCGCGCCTTGATCGTGTCACCTTTCTGCATCGCCGCCTCCGCCTCCATAGAATACGTCTATCTCAAGTTCGTGCCCTCTATACCCCGGTCCGCCATCACCAGGGGGCCATGTCGGTATGCTGTATCCGTATCTTTCTCCGTCTGGCTTTGTGCCCTCAAGGATTACACCTGGTCCAAGTTCTTTAATAGATATATCATCCATTGTCCGCGCCCTTCTTTCTCTCGCCATTAGCGCAATAAAAATCCCCCAAAACAACGCAGTCAACGCAGACACCATGCGAACACGTCAGTCCGCCTAAATCCTCCCAGCTATGCTTGCAGTCCTTGCAGCGCACCACCGGCACCGCATCCACCGTCGGCGCATTGTCTATGTCCTCTGCGTCTACATAGTCAAAACACCGTTCATTCCCCCAATATTCTTGCTTCTCAAATTTGTCCGCGTCGATTAAACGTGACATTTCAAATTCCTCCCTTTGTTACCTCTTTCCAATTTTCTAACCGTTCCATCACTTCACGTTCTTTCTCTCTCCGTAGGAGCAGAAGTCCTCCGGCTTGCGGCTCTGCCACGCCTCTGTATGCACGTTGCCATCCGAGTAGATTTTCAGACATACGCCCATGTCGTAGTGCATGCAGCCCTTGCAGCGCACCACAGGGGCAACGTCGGCGACTGGCTCCTTGTTTAGCATGGCCAGTGCCTGCTCAAGCCCCGGCTTTCTCAAGTCCTGACACCAGTTCACCAAATCCTCCAGTCGTTCCTTAATTGCATTGCGTTTAATGTATTCAGCCATCACTCTACCTCCTGTGACCAGAACTCGCGGCGGCAGTCCACACAACTTTGATTGACACACCGTCCCGTATTCTGCATAGTCGGTTCTATAACACACGGGTATACATCAAGTGTGTTAGTGTCGGGAATAATTTTGGCATTCGGCCACTGCTCCAGAAACACATCTTGCCGTGTCTTGCGTGGGTGTGCAGCAGACCATTCTTCGGTGTTCTTCACAATTTGCACCGCATCAACGCCCCATACCTCACTCATGGTGCCGCACATTCTGTTCCGCTCCTCGATAAACTTCACAGCGTCCATCACATTTCCCTCCATCTGCACCCGTCACAGGCGCCCTCGTGTGCTTGTTTGTACTTCCCGCAGTATTGGCATAGCTCGTTGATGAGGTCTTTCCGGTCTGCGGCCAGCTTCTCGTTTGCGGCTATCAAACTACTATTGGCACCATCCAACTGCGAAATGCTGTTACAAGCGGTTTTTAACTCCTCGCGCTTGTCAACCAATGCTTTTCTCAACTCCGAAATGGTGGAAAGCGCATTGCCATGTGCCACCTTCATGTTGTTCACATTCAACGGCTCAAGCCCTGTGTCCTCGTAGGCGGCAAGGCGGTCTTGCAGCACACTGATCCACTCTTGTTCCGTGTATTTCTCCTCGTAATCTGATGCCATAAGAACCTCACCAGTTCTAAGTCGCTGTGTCAGTCGTTCCACCACTCCATCTCCTCCTTCACCGCCACAGCCTTTGCCAGCTGTGCCATGCCCTGCTTCATGTCCTCTATCTGCTTATCCCGCCGTGCAATAGCGTCCTTCAGGCTGTCGTTGGCTTTCAGAAGCGCCTCAATGTGCCGCTGCTGGTTCTCGATCAGGTCAGCGGCAGAGCCTACCATTTTCTCGATGCAGTTTGGCTCATCATCATCTGCGACGCCATAAATGCTAAACGCGCAGTTTTCGCATTTGCCGATTTCGGCGCAGCACCGCAGCGCCGCCACGATCTCATCTCTTGTCATGTCATTCCTCCTCCAGAAAATGCTTTTTCGTCACGGCGATAGGAAACGGCTCGATCTCGCTTGCCCACCGCGCCGTGCCTTTTCCGTGTATCCGTTCCCAAATCAGCGGGAAACCTGCGATGCCATCAAACAAACTCCCCAGCGTCGCGCCCTCCGGCAGATACCGCGCCATGCGCCGCAGCATCCAGTCCCAGAAGGGCAGGGCGATGGAGTTACCCAGCGCCTTGTACCGAGGGCTGTCCGCGTCCTTGTGCTTCTTGCCCTTTTCGTCCGTCCACTCGCCGATGTCAGTCCAGTGGTCCGGGAAACCTTGCAGCCGTTCGCACTCCATCGGCGTCAGGCGGCGCACCATCATGTTCTGCACCGGGTATGTCTCCGCGTCCTCCCGGTACGCACAGTTTGCTTTTGCACGCAGCGCGTGCGCCGTGTCCGGGCACATGACCGCCTGTGCGTCGTGCATGGTGTTCAGTGTCTGGCTGACTTCCTCCGTCATGTCCAGCGCCACCGCTGGGGCAACCACAGCAGGCTTATTCCCGCCGCACTCCGCGTTCAGCGTAGGGGCCTGTTCCTCGGCGTATCCGATGCTCCGCGCCTGTTCGCTGTTGCCCAGCTTAAACCCGGCGCACACCACCGGCTGATTGTTGCCGCAGCCCAGCGTCCCGCTTTTCTCCGTCTGCACTAACGCGCCTTTTCCTCCGCCGTCACAGCCCCCCCTGATGCGGACTGCATACGATGTTGGGGCCTCTGTCGGCGCAGGGGCTTCCGTCCGCTCTTGCGGTGAGGCTCCTTGCGACTGCCGGATTAAAACCTGCTTCAGCAGCTTCGGCAGGTCCTTCCCCCGCCGTTCCGCCCGCCGCAATATCCCCTGACAGGCTTTCGCTGTCAAATTGTATTTCGGATGCGGTGTCTCCTCCAAAATCTGCGACAACCGAGATACGACGACGGCGTTGGGGCACTCCCCAGTATTGCGCGTCGTGAGTTCGCCACACCACGCTCCATCGTCCTCCCACTTCATCGTGGTATCCCCCCCAGGTAGGCCAGCCCTTTTCAGGCACTTCAATACCGGGGGCTTCCGGCTCGACGATTTTGATGATCTCTTCGAGGACTGCAGCGAAGTCTTTTCCTTTGTTGCTGCTGAAGGCTCCGGCCACATTTTCCCACACGAGATACCGAGGTCTAACCATGTCACCTGTCCGTCCATTCCTTTTGTCCGCCTCCCTCATTTCTTTTACGATGCGTACCTGCTCCATAAACAGGCCGCTTCGAGCTCCCGCCAAACCGGCGCGTTTCCCAGCGATGGAAAGGTCTTGGCACGGGCTGCCGCCTGTGATGCACCACACCGGCTCGATCTCCGCGCCGTTGATTTTGCAAATATCGCCCAAATGAACCATGTCTCAATCTCCAAACACCACGCCGCACTCGTCCTTCAGCACGTCCTTGATGTGCTTCCGCTTGATGCGGCCCTCGTTGATCTCCTCTGCCAGCTTCTCCAGGCACTCGTACAGATACGCGATGCTGTGGGTGTCCCGGCTGTCCGTTGTCTCCTCTTGGACGTGCCAGCCGCATTTGTCCATGAGGACCATTGCCACCATGTCCATGTTCTCCCGCGTGCCCTGCAGCTTGCCCTTCATGAAAATCCGGTCATCTCTGCTCAAATGCTGCTTGCCCATGCGTCACCACAACCTTTCTTGTGCCGTATGCTCCGCAAACCGCTGCTCTTGCAGTTGGAAGTATGTTGGCTCGATCTCACACCCCACAAACTCAAAATCGAGGTTGTAGGCCGCTATCCTGCTGCTTCCACTGCCCAAGTGCGTATCCAGTATGCGCCAGCCATCTTTGGCATACTTCTGTAACAGCCACTCGTACAGTGCCACAGGCTTTTGCGTGGGATGGATCCGCTTTTCGTTCAGCGCCTTGTTCCCCTGCTGAATCGTTCCCTCAGAGATGCTTTTCCCCTGCATCATCCCGCGCCACATATAGCGGAATATATCTACACGGTTTGTCAAAGAATTGAAGGCAATCTCTCCGTCAGATTGGTCTGAACCATCGTTGCACTTATCCCACACGATAGCTCCAGCGCGGGGCAGTGTGAAGTAGTTTGCTCCCCAAATGATCTGCGCTTTGCTTACTCTGAATAGTTCGTCGAAAAACACCTGTCTGGGCGGTGCAATATCAAAACCGGTCTTTTCGTAATGCCCATCCTCTACATACAGCCGACTTCCGTTTTTCTGTGTCACGAATTTGCTTCGGCTTTTTCCGCCGTCCTCGCCGATGCCATACGGCGGGTCTACGATGGCAAGGTCAAACGCCTTATCCGGCAGCGTCCGCATATACTCCATGCAGTCTACGTTCAATGCGATTTGTTGTTTCACGCCTCACACCTCCCGTATGGCAAATCCGTACCGATTGCGGAACAGCTTTGCTTTCATGGCGTAGTCGCGGGTACGCATCCCCTTCACGTCCTCCACCACCGGCAGCCAGTACCGCTGGCCGTAGTTGTCAGGGGCCGTTCTGCGCTCGTACACGAAGTCCGCGATGTAGTCGATACTTTTCACACGTTCGCCCTCAAACGTCGTGTACGCCTCTTGCAAGCAGTACCGCACCTGTAATTTCAGGCCCCGTATCTCCCCGGCCTTTTGCAGCAGCATCAGCGCATCGTAGCGCTCCGCCTCTTTCTTGCTGTCAAAAGTCAGCTTGCCGCGCTTCGTCTTCTGCGCTTTGTACTTCCCCGGCTTCTGCATCTTCTCCATGACCTGCTTCTGCGCCGCAGGACTAAGCCGCGCCAGGTCGTTACTCATCAGGCCCATTCAGTTTCCCTCTTTTCTCCAGCCCTCGTTTGTTCATCGTGTACTGCACCTCGTGTACGATGCGTGTCTCTCCGCAGCGTTCGCACTGTCCTCCCAGCGTCCGCCGCCACATGGGGGAGAAGATGTACTCGTCCTCCATGTCCCGGATGCACTGCCCGCACAACTTCGCCGTGGCGATCTCCCAGATGCCCGCGTTCATGGCTTCGCCCCCTTGATGTACTTGCCCATCCAGGCATCACGCGCGCCGTCGGTCTTTCCGACCGGAACAGCAATGGCATGACCCCACCGTTCCCATTTCTCAGCATTTCGGCAAGCCGCTTTCCAGTCTTTCATGGGGGTCTTGCCAACCATCCAGCCATTCGCTTCGTAAAAGTCGATAAAGCCCTGCGGATCTACCGCCGAATGGCGTTCAGCCACGTAGGACTGAACCTCTGCCAGTGTGGGTGGGGTAAAGCGCTTCGCGCGCGTACTCCCACCGTCAGGTGGGAATAAGTCTTTGTCTTTGTCTTTGTCTTCTTTCTTTGTCTTAGTAGGCTTGAGGTCATTTGCGTTTGCTTCGGTTTGCTTGATTTTGCTTGCGCTTGCTTGCGTTTGCTTGCCGCCTTTTGACCCGTTCTTTGACCGTTCAGCAGAAAGCTCATCGTCCCTGTCCAGCATCGTCCGAAACACCGGAAACAGTATGCTTTCCGCTCCATCCAGCTCCGGGGGGATACCTGACCTCGCGTACTCCAAAATAGCGATAAACAAGCGCCCACGCTCCGCATCTGTCAGCGCCGCTGTCTGCTCTATCCAGTCATAGTAGGCTTTCACATAGCACTTGCCCATCGGCCTCACTCCTTCGGCATCGCGCCGATGACGTATACCCCGCGCTCCTTGTCCAGCTCGTATTTCACGGTGTAGTCCGTAAGGCCCCGCGTAACCAGCTCGGCGGGTATCTCCAGATGGTAGCCCCACAGCACGCCGCAATCCTCGCGTTTCTCGCCGAACTGTACAGCGCAGGCGGCGTAGTGGGCATCCACCACGTTGTTAAAGACTTTGATCGCTTCATCCGCCTCCGCCAGCCGTTCCCGCTGCCGCTGTACCACGTTCTGCAAATGCGTGTTCTGCCGCCGCAGCGCCTTGATCTCATCCTGCATCTTTCCCATTCACGCCACCCCCTTTAGAACGGCAGATCGCTGTCGTCCTCGTCCATCTCCACGAACTGGCTCTTGCCGTCCGTCCGGGGGAACGTTCCCGGCGCGTCCGTGTCCTTCCGGCTGTCACCGAAATACATATTGTCCGCCACGATCTCGGCGCTCCTGCGGTTGTTGCCGTTCTTGTCCTGCCAGTCACGCATCTGCAGCCGCCCCTCCACCACGGCCATCCGTCCTTTGGTGAAATACTTGGACGCAAACTCCGCTGTACCGCGCCACGCCACAATGTCAATGAAGTCCGTTTCTTTGGTACCGTCCGCGTTCTTAAAGTCCCGGTCTACCGCCAGCGCAAAGCTGGCAACGGCGGTCCCGTTATTGGTGCGCCGCAGCTCGGGGTCCCGTGTCAATCTACCCATGACAAAAATCTTGTTCAGCATATCAAATCTCCTTACAAATATGATTTTCCAAATTCTCGCCGGAAGTCCTCTTCCGTCCAGCCCTGTTCCTGCATGGCCTTTAGCTGTCCGTACCGCTGCAGCTGCTTCATAGTCGTTGCGTTGTTGTGTACGGCACGATCGCCAAAGATGTGGCACCGGTTATGGCACAGGTACACCACCAGACCGTACTTCTCGCTTTTCTTCCGATTTGCCGTGCCGGGGAATATGTGGTGGCGATCCAGCGGGTCCGCCCCGCCGGTCGCCCCGCACAAAAAGCATCTCTTACTCTCCATGCGCTTCCTCCGTCCCGTCCCACTCGTATTCCGGGCACCGGTGTATGGCGTAACTGTGCATGATGCCCGCCTTGCGGCCTCCCTTTCTCTTCACTGTGGGCGTAGCCTCCCATCCGGGCACCGGCTCCGGGTCTTTCATCGACCAGCTGCAATCGCCGTAGCACTTCTTGCACGTCCAGCAGGGCTGTATGTGCAGTTTGTTCATGCGCTCACCTCTCCCCACCGGCTCACCAGCGCGTCCAGATCTGCCGGCGTCATCGTCTCAATACCTACCGCCTTACAGTCCTCCACAATGGCATCTATCAGGCGCGACATCTGCTCCGTGTCGTAGGTGGAGCTTCCGTACCATACCGTCACGTTCACGCAGCCCTTGAGCTTGCTTACGCCCTTTTCGGCCATCCAGCCCAGGCCGTTATGCTCCCAGCCCTTGCAGAAGGCATCCGCAGCCTTTTCCTGCAAGCACAGCACCTCGCTCACGCCGCCTATGTTCCGTATCTCCTGCCGGTACACTTCCTGCTTTGAGATGCCGTAGTGCGCCGCCAGCCTGTCCAGCAGTACCCAGCAATAGGCGTTGGCATCCAGGCTCCGGCCTTTGCCCTTGATGGTTACGTTGTACTCCTTGCCCGGTTTCAGCGCGTCGCACACGTCCATAGCGGTCTGCTGTGACTTCACCCGCAGCGCCAGCCACGTCCCCTCGCTGTCCTGCTGCCACCGTGCGCCATCGACTGTCACCTGCTGCATAATTCTTCCTCCTGCGGCCAATGTCCTGTTCTTAGGCATTTTGCCAAATACCTAAGGCGAGGTAGATAACACCCATCGATCCACTCCGCGTCATAATTAACCGTGTGCTGTGTCAACCTGTTTTCGTCTATTGGCAGGAAAAAATTAAACAATTCGTCTTCTGTAACGCGGTATGCCGCGATCCTGAGAAGCTTTCTCTTTCGGAACAATCCGCATCCGCTGGCAAACATCTCCACCTGGCACTGCTGCCAATACGCTTTCGTAACCCTGAACACAGGCTTGCTGTGCGTTTTCACTTCGGTAATAAGTTGTCTGCTTTCCCCGTCATAGTTCACCCGCAAACGGAGCGAACGGATGCGTATCTGCCTGTCTCGTATCTTCACACGCAGTGCGTCAAGTATCTTGTGTTCGTAAGCCGTGCCGCATTGCATTGACGGTGTGACAAACCTGTCTTTTCTAACACCCAGCTTCACCAGCCACCATCTGCGAAATGTATCCGTATCCCAGTTCCCCATGATGGTGGCGGTGTCGCTTGCGCCAAACCACCCGCTTCTGTCGTGGTTTCGTATCATAGCTTACTCACAGCCTTTTCAAGCGCGTCCAGCTTTGCAAAATAGCCCATCAACTGCACAAGCTGTTTTTCGTTGATCCCAAGTCCCCGAAGCAGGTCGTTGTGGTCAAGCCCGTTTCGTTCTTTCATGGTGATTAGCCTTTCCAGTCTCTCCTTTATGGCAAAGATACTGTGACGGCTCAAATCGTCCTCACCATCGTCTCCGTCACCTTCTGCCCAAAGGTCAAACCCAAGGCCGGTACGCACGGCAACACCTTTAACGAAAGCTCTCGCAAGCGCGTTGTTTATGCGGAGTTGGTTCAGCGTGTCCTCATATACCACAAGAGATCCGTTCAAGAGGGGCATGTCGTAGGAAAACTCCAAATCGTCAATGTGGATTTCAACAGACACAAACCAGCATTCTGTAGTTCTTCCTTTACTGGTAGTAATTTTGGCCTGCGGCCACAGGTATGTATTCGTTTCCGGGCACCTCCGAGGAGCATACCACACGCTGGATGCTCCGTTTTCGTGGAGCAACTTGGCGCACTTTGCCCAACTCAAATAAGGGACCTTGATAACATTACCTTTCTCGTCCTTTGCGTCGCGCAAATCGCAAAACGGCTTTACATCCACCTGTATTAACTCGTCAAAAGATTTCAGCATTATTCTTCCGCCTTTCCCACATACTCACTGCCGCAATACGGGCATTGGTATTCTGTCATTTCCTCACCGAACTCGCCATCCGGGGAATGTTTGTAGGTACACATGGCCGGGTCTTCAAACTCCGCACCACAATCATCGCAGATGTACAAAACGCCGGTGTCTATGCGCTCCCACCTTTTCTTTTTAACTCGCATCATACCGGCCTCCCAGCCGCTTTCAGCACTTCCCGCATAGGCTTCCGCGCCTTGAGGATAGACATAGCCCGCGCCGTCTCCCGCCTGTATTGCCGCCACAGGTCGCTCAGCTCGTCGCTCTGGTAGTACCCGTCCCCGTCGTTGCAGATCATCAGGCCCTGCTTCTTGGCTTCCGCCACGGCCTTTCGCATCTTCCGGTCGGTGGTGTGCAGCGCCGCCGCCAGGTCTTCCCGGCTGATGGCGTTCCTGCGTCCCTTGGGGATCAGACCGGCGATGCGCTCTGTCTCTGCCGTACGCATGGGCATCTCCGCTTTCTCGTCCTCGCCGAACAGATACGCCCTGCTGGCCCGCAGCGCCGCCTCCAGCGCCTCCGTGACTTCCTCCGTGGGCAGGCACACGCCGTTTTCAAAACGGCTTACCATGCTCACGTCCATCCGCGGGTCTGCCAGCTTCAGAATGCCGCTGACCGCCTCCTGCGTCAGACCCAGCTCCAGCCGCCTCTCCTTCAATCGGTTCGTCCCTGTACCTCCACCCATTGGCCGTTCTTAACGGTGTACCACACGCCGGGTTTCAGCGTTTCACCATCCACGATGCCAGAAAGGATGGCGGCGATATCTCCATTATCACTACGCTCTACGCAGACAATAGCGTTGCCGATATCGCCCATAACGCGGCCAAAAAATCCGGTTGTCATAGCCACACAGTATTTGCCGGTGGCGGATGCTGCGCCACTCTCGCCGGTGGCGGATGCTGCGCCACTCCAGCCGGTGGCGGATGCTGCGCCACTCTCGCCGGTGGCGGATGCTGCGCCACTCACGCCGGTGGCGGATGCTGCGCCACTCACGCCGGTGGCGGATGCTGCGCCACTCCAGCCG
>ERZ1026854.636-NODE-636-length-24313-cov-10.183774_pt1 | contig 24313 bp, 20 predicted proteins | sample MGYA00380157_ERZ1026854 | MGnify/ENA primary metagenome ERZ1026854 (study PRJEB33269, sample SAMEA4719793) | human gut metagenome | biome: human-associated habitat; feature: organic feature; material: feces | place: Cameroon | collected 2013-10 ... | reverse complement strand
GATTATTGCTTATTTCTTATTATTGATGTCTAGTGGTAGAAGAAGTGAAAATGTTGCTTATGTTGCCGTATTCTTATTTCTATTTATGAGAACTTACGGGAAAATTAGATGGAAATCTATAATTATTTATTCTTTTTTGTGCTTCTGTCTTCTTGCAGTTCTTTCTACAGTACGAAATTTAAGAAATGATGGTAGAGATCTTGCTTCACTTGTTCAAGGTTTTTTAGATGTTTTCACTGATCCTCGAATGTTGATTGACATATTAAGAGAGTATGGTGATACAGGATATACTGCAATGTGTACTTTATTTTTGTGGTTACCTAGACATGGTCCAAGTTGGGGTAGTTCCTATTATTTGGGTATAACAGCTATTTTTCCTAATATAGGTGGAGTTATGGGAGAATTATCAACGAAATCAGCATATGCTTTAACTATTCAACAAAGTGGTGCTGTTTTTACCGAATATTATAATATTGGAGGTTCATTATTGGGTGAGCTTTTTTTTAATTTCGGAGCATTAGGTGGAATTATTGCAGCTTTCCCTTTAGGATTAATCATTGGCTCTTTTTTTAATAAAGTCGAATTGGCACTTCGAAGAAATGATTATATTAGACTGGTAATCTATTTTTTGGTTATTACAAATTTAACATATTGGGTTAGAGATACTTTTGTTGGTGGTATAAGACCGGCTGTATGGGGTGTGTTATTCTTTAATTTTTTGTTTTACAAGATTTTCAAACTTAAAAAGTATAAATGATGCGTGCTTTAATTGTAATAGATAAGTTGTGGACTGGTGGGGTTACCACTTCTTTGATAAATTATTTGAATTATGTAGTTCAATATATGGATGTTGATCTCCTTGTTTTCAACTTGAACAAGGGAGATGATTTATTAGTTCCATCTGAGGTAAATATAATCAATGGTTCTAAAACTTTAAAGCTTTTGGGGAGTCCTCAAGCAGATCTTTTTAGAAGCAATGTAGTATTAGCTATTTGTCGTGCTTTCTTTGTTTTAGTATCAAAATGCTTTAGTGGTCATATTGCAAGGAAAATTTTATTTTTCTTCACTAAAAAGTTAGGACCATATGATTTGGCGATATCTTATACTCATGATGTTTCATGGAAATCACTAACAACTGGCTGTAATGATTTTGTAATTAGTAGAGTTAAAGCTAATTATAAAGCAGCTTTTGTTCATTGTGATTTTCAAAATTATGGCGGTTATTCACCACAGGTTTTGACCATATATGATAAATTTGATTCAATTTTATGTGTTTCTGATGGTTGTAAGAAATCCTTCTTAAAGTGTTTCCCATCGTTATCTTCTAATGTTATTACTTGTGAGAACTTTACAAACATTAATGTTATAAAGGAAAAATCGTCTCCTTCAAAGAAATTTAAAATAGGTAGATTTAATATTGTTACAGTTTGTCGTATAGATAATGAAAAAGGAATTTTTAGAGCACTTAATGCCCTAAAGAAACTATATGAAGAGGGATTTACTCAAATTAGTTGGCGCATAGTTGGTGATGGACCTGATTTGGATCGACTAAAAAGAGAAATTTCAGCTTTCAATTTAGAGAATGTTGTTGAACTTTGCGGTTTACAAAATAATCCATATCCATTCATTAATGGAGCTTCTTTATTTTTATTACCGTCTTTTCACGAAGCAGCCCCTATGGTCTTTGGGGAAAGTCAAGTGTTAAAAGTTCCAATATTAACGACTGAAACAACATCGGCTTACGATATGGTATACAATCGAAAAATTGGTTTTGTTTGTCCTAATTCAGAAGATGGTATTTATCATTATTTAAAAATGATTTTAAATAAACAAATCGTTTTACCTCTTATATCTGATGATTTAGCTAATATGGTTAATAATAATGCTATTAAAGATTTTAATAGCTTCTTAAACATTGTTAAGACTCATGGTAGATAATAATATTGCTGTCTTATTGCCGGTATATAAAAAAGATAATCCTGGCTTTTTGAAGAATACTATTCAATCTCTTTTAAATCAATCATATCCATCTTTTACTATTTTTTTAGGTGTTGATGGACCAATTGAAGGAGAATTGAATGAAGTTGTGAAAGAATGTGAGGAAAAAGATATTTTTTATGTCTTGAGATTTCGAGAAAATCGTGGTCTAGCTTGTGTTTTAAATGATTTGTTAACAGCTTCTATAAACAAAGGCTATGAATACTTTGCTCGTATGGATGCTGACGACATTTGTTTAAAAGATAGATTTGCAAAGCAAATGGCTTTCTTACAGTCGCACCCTGATGTGGATGTTGTTGGAGGTAGTATTGAAGAAATAGATGAGAATGGGGAAAAGAAAGGAAAGAAGGTAATCTATCCGTTGACTCATGATGAATGTCGAAAGTTTTTCCGTTATCGTGATCCTTTAGCGCATCCTGCAACTTTTTTCCGTAAAAGCTATTTCGATAAAGCCAAAGGGTATCGACATGAATATAGAAAAAACCAAGACACCATGCTATGGTTTGATGGTTTTATGAATGGATGTATATTCGCTAATCTCCCGGATACTGTTTTATATTTTCGAGTTGCTAAAGATTTTTATGGCCGTAGAAATGGATGGAAAAGAGCCAAACAAATGATGCGTTCCCGTATGGAAATCAATAAAGCGATGAAGTATGATATAAGTGCCAATCTTTTTGCTATAGCTATGGCTATTATGACCGTTTCGCCTACATGCTTCAAGAAATTTTTATATAGAATACGATAAAATCAAATATTATGAGTACAGATTTGAAAAGAAGAAATGTGCCTTTCTCTCCACCTGATATGACGGAGGCTGAGGCTAGTGAAGTACGTGATGCAATTATGAGCGGTTGGATTACAACTGGACCACGTACCAAGAAATTGGAAAAGGAAGTGGCTGAGTTTGTTGGCGTGGAGAAGGCTGTATGCCTGAACTCGCAGACAGCCTGTGCAGAAATGGCGCTGAGATTGCTTGGCGTAGGCGAGGGGGATGAGGTTATCGTTCCTGCTTATACTTATACGGCAAGTGCATCAGTTGTTAACCATATAGGTGCAACCATCGTCTTCGTAGATGTACAGAAGGATTGTCTTGAAATGGATTACGAGGCTTTGGAGAAGGCTATCACTCCTAAAACCAAGGCGGTGATTCCTGTGGATCTCGGTGGTATCCCTTGCGATTACGACCGCATCTTCGCTATCGTAGAAAGCAAGAAGGAGATGTTTACTCCTAAGACTGATCTTCAGAAGATGATTGGCCGTATCGCTGTTTGTTGTGATGCTGCCCATGCCTTCGGTGCTTCACGTAATGGAAAGATGGTGGGTAGCATCGCTGACTTCTCTTCATTCAGTTTCCATGCTGTCAAGAACTTCACCACAGCTGAGGGCGGTGCCTTGTCGTGGAATCTTCCTTTCGGTAATGAGAAGGTGGTGAAGGATTTGGATAAGAATCCTGAGAATACCTTCAGCGGTGTGCCTGAGATTGAGGGGGAGACCTGGAACGAGAACCTGTATCGCAAGGCTCAGTTGCTGAGCTTGCATGGTCAGAACAAGGATGCCTTGGCTAAGACGAAGCTGGGTGCTTGGGAGTATGACATCATCGGTACTTGGTATAAGTGCAATATGACTGACGTGGTGGCTGCCATCGGTCTGGTTCAGATGAACCGTTACAAGGGTATGTTGGAGCGTCGTCGTCAGATGATTGAGCGTTACAATGAGGCTTTCAAGGACATGAATGTGGCTGTATTGCCTCACTATAACGAGGAGCATACTTCTTCCGGTCACCTCTATATCGTTCGTCTTCTGGGTAAGACCCGTGAGGAGACAAACAAGGTGATTGAGATGATGGCAGAGCGTGGTGTGGCTACCAATGTACATTACAAGCCGCTGCCAATGATGACTGCCTACAAGAAGTTGGGCTTCGACATCAAGGATTTCCCAAATGCTTTCCACATGTTTGAGAATGAGATTACTCTGCCTCTGAACACCAAGATGACGGATGAGGACTTGGAGTATGTAATCGAATGTTTCAAGGAATGCGTGAAGTAAGATTCTATGAAGAGATTATTTGATATCATAGCATCTGGATGCGGACTCATCATATTGAGTCCGCTCCTCTTGGTTTTGGCTATCTGGATTAAGTTGGATAGTAAGGGACCGGTGTTCTACCGTCAGGTGAGAGTGGGAAGACATAACAGGGATTTCCGCATCTTCAAGTTCCGCTCTATGAGAGTAGGGGCTGATAAGGGTTCGCTGGTTACCATCGGTGGTAGGGATCCAAGAGTAACCCGTTCGGGATATTACATCAGAAAGTACAAGTTTGATGAGCTTCCTCAGCTGATCAATGTCTTTATTGGTGATATGAGTCTGGTGGGACCTAGACCTGAGGTTCGTCACTATGTAAACTTTTGGACTCCTGAGCAAATGCATGTGCTGGATGTAAGGCCAGGAATCACTGACCCTGCCAGCATCAAGTTTAGAAATGAGAATGAGTTAATGGAGAAGGCTGCTGATCCTGAAGATTATTACATTCATGTAATCATGCAGGAGAAGATTAAACTCTATCTGGAGTATGTAAAGAATGCCAGCTTCTGGTATGACATCAAGCTTATCTTCAAGACATTTGAAGTGATTGTGAAAGAATGAATGCGCCCCAAGTAGTCCCTCAACTGCAGGAGAGTCCTTAACCCACTCTCGGTGTCGTTGCGGCGAAGAATAGGGTGAATGGTAGTGTTGGTATCGAATAAATGCAAAAACTTATTAATATTTTTTTGTTTTTCAGCAAAAAGATGTAATTTTGTAATCGAATCATATAGAATGCATAGCATTCGCTTATAATATAGGCAAATGTTTATTTTTAATAAAGGACAGCAACTGAATTTTGTTCTTGATAGTTTTGAAAAGCTAAATCTGCTTATTGAAGAGTGGAAGAATGGCATTTTAGAACACAGAAAGGATATTTATGTTGCTATATCAAGAAAAGCACCAAGACTCTTGGAATGGAGTCTTGGAGAGCAATTTAGTGTTGACATTCCTGTCATCACAGAGTTTGCTTTGCCTTTTGTTGACATGACTAATTATAGCCGATGTGCCGTTTTGGATGAGGCAATTTACCATGGCACTACTTTTGAAAAGGTATTGACTTTGGTGGAAACAGCCAACTCAAAATGGGAACAATTAGAGGCAAATCCATTGGTTATTACTGCAGAGGCCCTGAATTCAGATTTGATAAATAATCATTTGTTATTTCACAATCATGTGATTGAACAGAATGAACTTCCTTTTTTTATAGATTCTATCATCTCCAAGTTCTTGGAATTGGGAAAGCCTTATGATGTGGAATATCCTATTATATATGTAGATTTGGAGCATGATATAACAGAAGTGATGTTGGATGATATTATGGCAAGAATGGCTGCGATAGAATCTGATGTATGCTTTGTTAGCAAGGATAAGATACATTATTATAAGGTGGAGAATTATAGTCATGAGCAGGATAAAATGTTCTTCTCTTATACGTATCGCACGGATTATCGCTTTGCCAATGAAGCATATGGAATCATGACGCCTGATTTCTCTAAGTTGCGTTTTTATGCTAAGGGAAGTAGGCTATGTATAGCTTCTATTGCTCCTTATACGATACCCGAGCTGTTTGTTGCGCGAAATCATCGTATGTTTATCGGAGAATTTGAAGAGATATGGAAAATGTTGTATGATAGGGTTAGAACAATAGATAATAAGGAGTATGTATATCAAAGGATGAAAAGCCTTGTGATGGCTACAAATTATCTTTTGTCTTATGGGCATTTCTTGAATCTTAAGAATTCTCTATCGGAAGCACTGGAACATTATGCCCAAAATGTTGAGTTCTATCAAGAGAAGAGTGACTTGGTTTATTTGTTTGGAAATGAATTGGCAAGTATCTTGTTGGATAGGTTGTCGGAAGTCCAGTCCTTTACCATTAATGGTGCAGCTCTTAATCTTGGAAAAAGTGATGATGCGTTGATTCCTTTTGAATTTTCAGCAAATTATAATCAGCAGATAGCTTGGGACAATTTGCAAAATAATCAAACGAAGAATGTGTCGCTCATGATTTCTTGTATGTTTAGTGCTATGCATTGGCAAATAGAGATACCATCTCGTAAAGCAAAATATGAAGACTATTCTCGCTTGCGCTTCGGAGAAAGCTATGTTTCTATCAGTGAACGACTGGAACGCACAATTAAAGATGCTAACTTGTTGGAGAATATTCATGAAAATATAGATCAGAGAATCGATCATGGGGTCATTGTGCCTAATTATGTGAAATTGGAAAATGGCATATTTTCTAATTGGAAACGATTGTTTCGTTCGGGAGAAAATGAAGATGCCGCTAAAGACCAGTTGTTGAGAATCGTCTTGGCGATAGTTATGAACTATCTCAAGATGGTTGGGCGAGATTATGTGATGCGTGATGTGCTGGAATTTATTCTGTCTATTGTCTATTTTGTAGAGAATGATTCTGAAAAAAATATTCTGCCCGAAAGACTTTTTGGGTTGACAATGCGTCCATCTTTTAATATTGAAAACTATATGTATGAGATGGAGGTGTTGATAGGTGGAAAGAATGTTCCTATTTTACAGTATGCAGAAGATAATGGTATTCTATCTGAGGATCGCTTTAGATTTGTTAGCATTTCCAATAGTCCTTATGTTGAAGAATTGGTCAATGGTTGTCCTTTGAATGGGGAAATGCTAGTGGCTCTAAACAAAATCTTAAGTTTTGTATCATCTGTGGATACTGACATTCGCTCATATAGTGAAGTGATCTTGGATTTACTTAATAATTTTTATTATTCTGATGCCAACATTTCATTTGATGCATTAAAAGGTAGAGTTAAGAGAGAACTGGAATGTTTTATTTTGGCAGATGTCTTTGCTGAAGAAAATATAAAAAAGTTAGATCTTTTATGCCTGGAAGTCTTCTTTAGAAAGGTTAAAACTTCGGATGAAATATTGCCTAAGAAAGTGAATGATATCTTGGATGGTGATTTATATCATTACTTATTGGCAAAGAGTCATCAAATGAACGACAATGAAACATATATATATATGCTGTCTGTCTTGAATTTATGGTATTATTTTCATTTGCAGAAAGTTGATCAGTTCTTTGACCAGGAATTGTATAATATATTCTTGGGCTTAATTGATGGAAAGAATTTAAGTTTCTCAGATGGCATTGTTTGTTTTAACTGGTTATATTTTGATGGCTCTTATGAAAATGTGCAGAACGTTAGCGAAGAAGAATTACGCTGGCGTTTGTGTGAATTATTGAACTTCAAACTTTAGATACAATGAACATCCTGAAACGCAATTTGTTGGTAAATGTGTTAGGTGATGATTATAAGGAGTTTTTGGAAAAGTTATACAAAACTTTGAATTTGCATCCAGATGGGTGTATAGATTTGGTAAATGAATTAAAATGTATATTCGATGTGCTTTCTCTACCGAATCCTTCACCACAAGCCAATTCTTCCAATACTCCTTATGATTATCGCTTTCGTTATTTACTAATCAATAATTATCGTAAGTTTGATAAGCCAAAAGCCCAAGCAGACTATTATGGCTTGTCTTTTTGTGAGCGTAATGAAAAATCACAAGTAAATGAAATTCGTAATCTATTTTTATTAGGTGGAAATGGATCTGGAAAAAGTTCCCTTTTTAATTCCATGGAATATGTCTTTACTGGTACCATTGGAGAGGCTGATTATCGTGGAATAAAGGATGTTGACTGGTTTGTGCATAGGTCAATGGATGCGAAACCTCAAGCAAAGGTTTTAACTCAACAAGGAACATTTGACTTGGATTCTACCAAATTCAAAGAAGTTACGGGCTTGGATGTACATCGTTTCTTCTTTTCTGAAAATAGTATCTACGAGCTTTCTAAATATATGATGGCTGATAATGGGAATGATCAAGCAGATTGGACTCCTTTTTTCTGCTATGCCTTGGGATTGGATGATGTCTTGGGGTTCTTAAACGGAACTTATCGTTGTGGGAAGAGTGATGAGAGTGTCTATGATGAGGTTTGTAAAAAGCTAAGGGAGATAAATGATTACTTATATATAGATTATGCAAAGGAACGAAAAAAGGTAGAGACTTTTATTAGTGACGCTTGTCTGGTATTAACGCCTGATGCAGCGGATGTTATAGCGACGTTTTATGAAAACCTGAAAATGCTTAGGAATTTTCAGGAAAAATATTCGGTTAGAGAATTTGTATTTAAGGCTAAAGATATAATTCCTTCTGATATTCAATATATTCCTTCTCTTAATGAATTTAGAAATAACATTGAAAAATTCGATATTCAATGTCGTTCAGAAAGGAGACGTAAACTTATAGATAAGAAGGAAGGTGTTTTGCCAAATCCTTTTTCTAATCCTACCTTGTCTAAGGAGGATGTTTTGCCAGAGCTGGAAAATATGATAAAATCATTAAAGGTTATTTTAGACCATTTGCATACTAACATAATACCATTCGAACAGATAAGATCTAAGCTGGATTATCTTTTTAATTTGGAATCAACACAAACATTTTATGGGAAAAATGGCGATATACTCCATATACCAGAGTTATTTAAGCGTTTGTCCCTGTTTAGAACAAATTTGAAGAATGAGTTACTTTCCATAATACGTTCTTATGTAGATTCAGAATTTATTAATGTTGTTAAGAAAACGCTAAAGGATAAATTCATTAATGATAAGTCAGAGACATTGATTTTTGAGAGTAAGACTGCTGGATTAGTCTTTGAAGAATATGGTATAGATATATCTGTGAATGGTATACCTGTCAATAAATATTTCAACACTTTCAGGTTCCGTCTTTTTACGCTTTGTTTGTTGTCTGCTTTCAACTTCAAGGCTATGAAAGAGTACAAATTTCGCTTTCCTTTTGTTTTTGATGATATTTTTTATGCTAATGATTATCGAAACAAGGCAGAACTTTATATTTTCTTTAAAGTATTGGAGGATGTTGCTTCTTTGTTCTTGGGTGATAAAAAACAGCTTCAGGTTATCTTTTTTACTCATGATGAACAATTCATGGGAACTCTGAGATTCAACAATGATGATTTTTTTGCTGATTCTAACATGGCTAGATTACTTGATAAGGACTTGGTTAAATCAGTAGGTGGCGGTGATTATGTTGAAAATGATAGGAACAATGAGTGTTATTTGAGTTTAGTGCAAAAAATAATAAGATGATTGGTATGTCAAATAATGAAGAAACAAGTAATTCTAACATTTATTATGTTGTTTTGACCATTGTTGTATGTCTTGTTTTTGGTGCAATTCTTGTCTTTACAATAGGCGTAAAAAATGTCCCAGACTACAGCAAACAGTTGGAAAGCAGCTATGAGTTGGAACTTAATTTGAGGAAACAAGTAATGAGCCATGACTCTTTGCATGAATATACTCAACTTGATTCCCTCTTAGCTCAATGGCAGTCTATTATGAAGCAGGAGCAGGTTGTTCAAAAGGCCGAGGCTGCTGCAGCGGAGCAAAATGTAGCAATTTGGTTGGCTGTAATTGCCGCAATTTGTACTATGTTGCCAATAGTTATTGGTATTAATCAAAATTTAAACTTCAATCGAGAACTTGATTTTATCAAGAAAGATTTCGATGATAGGTCGGAATATATGGAGGAAAAGATTGGAGAAATGAAATACAACGTTAGCAATGAGATTGATAAAAAAAATAAGGCAACAGATAAAAAGCTTAAAGAATTGAATAGAACCTCTGGCGTGGTTAGTTTATTGTCTATCATTAATAGTTTGGCGATAACTGTTCGTATCCTCAGTGAATTGGAGGATCTTGAAATGAGGCAGAGTGTTTCTTTGACTTGTCCGAATTTGTTAAAGATGCAACTTGACAAAATGGTTATGTATTGTGATAAGTGTGCTAAAGAGTATCGCGATTTGAAGCAATTGTTTTTGGACGATGAAAAGTTGGATATGATATCTGATGGAGGATTTGGAGTATTGGTAATGATGCATAACTTGTTGAAGAAATACGAAATGAAATTTGATGGTGTAGCATTGTTAGAACTTCATGATTTGCTTGGCATTATTTGGAAACGTATTCATATGCAAGTTAGTTCTCAGACTTCTGATAGAAACAGAAAGGTTGATGAAATATTATCTGAAATATCATATTATGCACCTCAAATTAAAGAGTTGTTTGAAGGGCAATTTATTAAATAATGAACCATAAGGCTTATCTGTAAAATTTTAATCTGAAATTATACATTATGCGTAGAATAGCAGTGTTCTTTTCTTGGCAATCAGATATTTGTAAGCCATCATTCTTCAAAAACGAAGGGCATAACTATCTGATATTCTTTCTCATCATCAGCAGCCTCTTCTTCATGTGGGGCTTTGCCCATGACATCATGAAGGTGTTGAATTCTCATTTTTAGGAATCTTTCCGTATGTCACCATTATTGCGTAAGGTTTTAACACATTGTGCCATAAGCCGATAATTATAAAGTTATACATTCTGACTGCAAATATACATCATAATGGCGTAAAATAGTGCAAGATGGCTTATAATTTAATAAAGATTAAACTTTAAATCACTAGTGTCCCGTTAAAATTTTAGATTTTCAACATAACCATATGTATATCAGAGTAATACAAGAGCTTTTTGAGGTAAACCGATTTGATTTCGATACTTAATCAAACAAACATAAGATGTTATATAAGTGTTTGAATATCAAGAAAGGAATTCCGAGAATTTGAGCTCAGATGATACTTCACGATTTTAACGGGACAGCTGTGACTTTAAATACAATATACAAATGGAAGAAAGAAAGACTATTTATCTTTGTCTGGCTCACATGAGCGAGACTGGTGAGGAACAGAAATACGTGAAAGAGGTAGTGAAGCCATCTTCAAGGTAGGTGTCTGCTTGCCAGCTGGTTCGATGGTAACGGACGATGATGTTCGTTACATCGTGGAAAGTATTAAAGAGGCGATTGTTTAATCGCCTCAAAACATTCAATGAACATGAATTCATCTATTGTTTTATTAAACTTGTTACGAATTGCACTTGGTAATTCTGTAGAATGGGAGGGGGAAGGAAACGTGGATTGGAAGGAGGTGATTGGGCTGGCTCGAAAGCAAGGGGTGCTGGCTATTGCCTTTGATGCCTTGGAAAAGGTGCCGGCGGAGCTTCGTCCTTCTAAGCCTATTCTGCTGGAGTGGTTTGGCAGGGTGAACACCATGGAACAGGTGTATGAGCTCTATGTTAATACAATCAAGGATTTGGGGCGACTTATTGGCAGTAATGGGCTTTATATGATGGTGATGAAGGGATATGGTTGTTCTCTTCACTATCCTAAACCGAATCACCGGCCTTGTGGGGATATTGATATCTTCCTGATGGATAAGGAGGGAAGGCATGACGAGGAGATGGTGAAGGCTATCGATGACGTGGTTGCCAAAGAGACGGGTGCTCAGATTTCATACGATGATGAGCATCATTCTATCTTCGCTTTCGGGAAGTGTACCGTGGAGAATCATGCTACGGTTCTTAATGTATCGCCTTATAAGGTGAATATCTGGATTAATGATTTGTTGGAGGAACTCGCCAAGGATTCTATCGATGAGGCTGCTTTGGGATTGGTCTTGCCTTCTGCCAGATTTTATTCTATCCATCTGCTCCGTCATATGGCTACTGATTTTGCTACGGAAAAGACGACGTTGAGGCATGTGCTGGATTGGGCTACTTTTGTGAATTGCCATTCTGATGAGATTGACTGGGGCTTCGTGAGGGATGTTGCCCATCGGGCTAAGATGCATCTGTTTCTTGATGCCTTGAATGGGATTTGTGTGGAGTACCTGGGGTATCCCAAGGAGATGTTTCCTGTGGAAAAGGAGAATGTCAGACTGAGAGATAGGGTGTTGGAAGATATTCTCCATCCTGAATTTCAGGATGAGGTGCCTCCTATGGAAAAGAGGATTGCGTATGGAATTGTCAAGACGAAGAGATTGTGGGTGAATAGGTGGAAACACAGAATGGTGTTTGATGAGAGTATCCTTTCTACGTTCTGGCATTCTGCGATTTATCGGATGAAGCACTAAGCACGCTGATGGTCTTGTGCCCTGCTCGGGCAGGAAAGGTCACGCTGATTTCGCAGATAACGCAGATTTTTAATGTGTTTTTTTGATAATTATTGCCAGTATATGATGCTGGCTTTGAACTAACTATATTATTTTCAACAATATGAATACTTTTAAGAACATTAAAGTTGCCGTGGCCGGTACTGGCTACGTGGGACTGAGTATTGCCACTTTGCTGGCTCAACATCATCAGGTGACTGCTGTAGATGTGGTGCCTGAAAAGGTGGAGAAGCTGAATAGCAGGATTTCTCCTATTCAGGACGATTATATCGAGAAGTATCTGGCGGAGAAACCGCTGAATCTGACGGCAACATTGGATGGCAAGGCGGCTTACAAGGATGCGGACTTTGTGGTGATTGCTGCTCCTACCAACTATGACCCGGTGAAGAATTACTTCGATACTTCACATGTGGAGGAGGTCATCGACCTGGTATTGGAGGTGAATCCGGATGCGGTGATGGTGATCAAGAGTACCATCCCTGTGGGCTATACCCGCAGTCTCTATCTGAAGTATGCCAGGAAGGGGGTGAAGAAATTCAACCTGCTCTTCTCGCCTGAGTTCCTTCGTGAGAGCAAGGCGCTCTATGATAATCTTTATCCTAGCCGCATCATCGTGGGCTATCCTAAGATTATCGACCGTCCTGAATTTGCAGAGGAGAACGAGGCTATCAGGAGTGTAACGGATGTGGAGATGCTGAAGGAGGCTGCCAAGACCTTTGCGGCTTTGCTGCAGGAAGGTGCCATCAAGGAGAACATCGATACTCTGTTTATGGGTATGAAGGAGGCTGAAGCCGTGAAACTCTTCGCCAATACTTATCTGGCACTTCGTGTAAGCTACTTCAACGAGTTGGATACCTACGCTGAGATGAAGGGCTTGGATTCTGAGGCTATCATTGACGGCGTAGGTCTGGATCCTCGCATCGGTACACATTACAACAATCCTAGCTTCGGCTATGGCGGTTACTGTCTGCCTAAGGATACCAAGCAGCTGTTGGCTAACTATGCTGATGTGCCTGAGAACCTGATTGAGGCGATTGTGGAGAGTAACCGTACCCGCAAGGACTATATTGCTGATGCCGTGTTGAGAAAGGCGGGATATTACAACGAAAACAGCAGCTACGATGCTGGCAAGGAGCATGAGTGTGTGATTGGTGTGTATCGCCTGACGATGAAGAGCAACAGCGATAACTTCCGCCAGAGTGCCATCCAGGGTATCATGAAGCGCATCAAGGCAAAGGGTGCTGAAGTGATTATCTATGAGCCAACCTTGGAAGATGGCAGTACTTTCTTCGGCAGTAAGGTGGTGAATGATTTGGAGCAGTTCAAGAAGCAGAGCCAGGCGATTATTGCCAACAGATATGATGCTTGTCTGGATGATGCCAAGGAGAAGGTTTATACACGTGATATTTTTAGAAGAGACTAAAATGGAACAATATAATGTTGATTTAACGGGGAAGACAATCCTCGTGACAGGTGCTGCTGGCTTTATCGGCAGCAACCTGGCTTTGAGACTGTTGAAGGAAGTGAAGGACGTCAAGGTAGTGGGCATTGATAATATGAACGACTACTATGATGTGCATATTAAGGAGGAGAGACTTCGCCGACTTCAGGAGTTTGAGGGTTTTACCATGGTATATGGCAGTATCGCAGACAAGGCGGTGATGGACAAGCTCTTTGAGGAGCATCAGCCAAAGGTGGTAGTGAATCTGGCTGCACAGGCTGGCGTGAGATATTCTATCACGAATCCGGATGCTTATGTACAGAGTAATCTGATAGGTTTCTATAATATCCTGGAGGCTTGCCGTCATCATGAGGTGGAGCATCTGGTTTACGCTTCTTCATCTTCTGTTTATGGTTCAAACAAGAAGGTGCCTTATTCTACGGATGACAAGGTGGATAATCCTGTGAGCCTTTATGCTGCTACGAAGAAGAGTAACGAGCTGATGGCGCATGCCTATTCAAAGCTCTATAATATTCCAAGTACAGGTTTGAGATTCTTCACCGTGTATGGTCCTGCGGGCAGACCGGATATGGCATACTTCGGCTTTACCAATAAACTGGTGAAGGGTGATACCATCAAGATTTTCAACTATGGTAACTGTAAGCGTGACTTCACTTACGTGGATGACATCGTGGAGGGTATCATGAGAGTGATGCAGCATGCGCCTGAGAAGCAGAATGGTGAGGATGGTTTGCCTATCCCTCCATACAAGGTTTACAATATCGGCAACTCGCATCCTGAGAACCTGCTGGAGTTTGTAAGCATCCTGCAGGAGGAGCTGATTCGTGCCGGTGTGCTGCCAGAGGATTATGACTTTGAGGCGCACAAGGAACTGGTGGCGATGCAGCCGGGCGATGTGCCTGTGACTTATGCTGATACAACTCCGCTGGAGGAGGACTTCGGATATAAGCCAGCTACTCCGTTGAGAGAGGGACTGAGAGCCTTCGCAGAGTGGTACAAGGAATACTACTGTTAATAGTTTATAGTTAACAGTTATTAGTTTATAGTTAGCAGGCTACTTAAAGCTAATCTATTAAATAAATATTGTATGGAATTTCAATATCATATTTTTTCGCCTTATCGGGTTTGTCCGTTGGGCGCACATGTGGATCATCAGCATGGTATCGTGACAGGTTTTGCTATCAACAAGGGTGTGGATTTGTGGTTTACACCGAATGAGGATGGCAAGGTACACTTGGAGTCACGCACCTTTGATGGTGTTGTTGATTTTGACATCACTAAAGGAACGCTGGTAAGAGAGATGCACTGGGGCGACTATGCCAGAGGTGCCAAATACGCACTGAAGAAACGCTTTGACTTGAAGAAGGGTATCAATGGCGTGGTACAGGGTTCGTTGCCGGTGGGAGGATTGTCATCCAGTGCTGCCGTACTTATCGCCTACGTAATGGCTTTTGCCAAGGCTAATGATATCATACTCCAACCTTTTGAAGTGGTGAAGATTGCTTCGGAGGCAGAGCGAGAGTATATCGGACTGAACAATGGTTTGCTGGATCAGGCATGCATCGCCCTGGGAAAACAGGACGGATTGCTGTTCCTGGACTGCGACAGTGATGATTACCGCATCATCAAGCGAAATCCGGAGATGAAGGATTTCGAGATTGGCATCTTCTTCTCGGGACTGACGAGAAGTCTGGTGAATAGTGATTATAATCTTCGTGTTTATGAGTGTAAGACGGCTGCATGGAATGTGCTGGCGTATCAGAACCAGCCATTGAAGGAGTTTAACAAGACTTTCCTGAGAGATATTCCTAAGGAGTCGTATGAGGCATGCAAGGAAAGAATGCCAGCCCGTTTTGCACGCAGAGCCGAGCATTTCTATTCGGAGTATCGCAGGGTAAGACAGGGTGTGACGGCTTGGGAAACTGGTAATCTGGAACTCTTTGGAAAGTTGTGCTTTGATTCTTGCGAGTCTTCTATCCATAACTATGAGTGTGGCTCGCCTGAGTTGATAGCCATCTATGAGATTATGCGCAGTTTGGAGGGCGTATATGGTGGCAGATTCTCTGGTGCAGGTTTCAAGGGTGCTTGCATTGCCTTGGTGGATCCTGCTTGTAAGGAGAAGGTGAAGAAGGAGTTGACCCGTCAATATCTGGAAAAGTTCCCTGAGTATGAGAAGACATTCAAGGTGTTCTGGGTGAAGCCGGATGACGGAGCGAGATTCGTTTAAGTGAAGAGTGAAAAACGAAGAGTGAAGAATTAATTTGTTTTGTGTATATTATGAAGAATATTGTGATAGCGGCAGGATATGCCACAAGATTGGGTGAATTGACCAAGAACTTTCCGAAGCCATTGTTGAAGATTGGTGAGAATACGATATTGGGAAGAATGCTCGATGATATTGATAAGATTCCGGAGATTGATGAGCACATCATCATCACGAACCATAAGTTTGCCGGTATCTTTGAGGAATGGGCATCAAAACAGAGTTATACGAAGCCTGTTACGATAGTGGATGACGGTACGGAGACGAATGACACAAGACTGGGTGCCGTGTGTGATTTACTGTTTGTGATGGACAAGTTGAAGATTGATGATGACATGTTGGTGGTAGCAGCTGATAATATCCTCTTCTTTAGTTTCCAGGAGTTTGTGGATTTTGCCAAGGCAAAGGGTACTTCGTGTATCATGTGTCATGAGCAGCCGAGTATCGAGAAGCTGCAGCGCACAGGTGTCATCGTGCTGGATGATAGCGACAAAGTATTGAATATGGAGGAGAAGCCTCAGAAGCCAAAGAGTCATTGGGCTGTTCCACCTTTTTATATATATAAGAAGCATGACTTGGAATTAATCCGCCACTCTGTAGAAAATGGCTGTGGCAAGGATGCCCCTGGAAATCTTGCTCATTATATGGTGGAACAGGTGGAGATGCATGCCTGGAAAATGACAGCAGGTAGATTCGATATCGGTAGCTTCGATACGTATAAGGAAGCGTGTGAGAAGTTCGGGAAGTAATTTTTTCGAAAACCAACCTTCAATAGTCTTTACGCCCCCTTCGGATCCCCTTGTAGGGGACAGGAACCCTCAGGGACGAGAGGATGTAACCGCCCTACAGTGCTATATATGCCCCACCTGTCCCCAGCGGGAGGGTCCTTACCCTATACCCAAGCCCTAAATCCCTACCATAGGGATTAGGGATGTAACCGCCTTCCGGTGCTCAGAACCGCTACGCTCTAAGGTTGGCGGACCAATCAAAGGTCTCGCCATGTTGTGCGGGATGGGACCGCCTGGGGATGACTGGTTATAGTTTATATCCAGGTAATTTGCTGATAACTTGCAGATTTCTTGTTAATTTCTTGGTGGTTTCGAGAAAAAAGAGTAATTTTGGCGGCAAGTTATATAAATATACAAAGTATGGAAGGTTATAATAGACAGTGATGTACTTTATAAGATTAGTTACATCGATGAAGATTCTGGTACTTTAGAGAAAATTGCCAAATTACAAGATGCATTAAAGGATAATTCTATCAGATTTCGCATGAACCTCTTGAAGAAATACCAGCATTTCATGAAACTATCTGATTATTCTTCTGAGAAGGAATATCGATTGTTGGTAAATAGTGAGAAAACTGATTTATTTGAGTGAATAGGGATGAGGGATTAGTAGCTCTTTTTATAAACAAAATGACATAACCTATGGAAGAAAAATATAAACAGAAGAATTGGGAGTGCTTGCCCAAGTTGCCGACTGGTATTCGGGGACTTGACAAGGTGTTGTATGGTGGAATAGACGTGAATGTCTTGAATCCATTATACATAAGTGGTGATGTGGTGACAAGAACTCCCTTGGTTATCGTCATTAAGGGTAATGAGGACGATAACGACAAGAGTGTACTTGCCATGCAGATGCTGTACGGTATCGCCCAGTCTATAGAAAAGATAAAGGATGAATATCAGGCGTTTGGTGCAGGTTGGAATAATCAGCCTGCCATGTATTCCACTTATTACCAGACGCATAAGTTGGATGATATGTTCCTGGACTACTTTATCTCTTTCTCTCTTCAGGAGATTCTGAGAAAAAAGGCTTCGAAAGATGCATCTGTCAATCTTAGCTCCAATATCTTTACTCATCTCTTGTTCGACTGTTCACAAATCATTTGCCAGGAATTCTCTACCAATGCCAATATTCCATACGCTGCCGTGACCAGCAAGACTGATGCCATGATAGGGGATGGTATCGTCTATTATAACCGACGAACCAACTCGCTTCATGTGAAGGCTGATCTGACTTCGGATGACAACAAGTATAATCAGGTATATCTGAGACAGGCTGATTCCATTAATGTTTATAGCCAAAAGTATGGTCATAGACAGCAGGATGCGTTGTTCTATAAATACACGGGATTGCATTTCTTGCCATTCTCAATGACAGGAAATCTTACTTATGGTCAGTTAACTGCCGGTATTACCACGCCGAGGGATTTGGTTGCTGTGGATTTATCTGCCTATAAGTATTTGGCAGAAACCAAGATGAACGGTTTGTTGAATCAGTTGCATGACTCTAAAATTGTAATCTTGGTTGCTGATTCCACTGCGGAGATTCCTGAGAATCGGGTGAATCTGATGATTGAACTGACTCAAAAGATAGATCATAAGTTTGTGTTGAAGTATCTTCAGGTTATCAAGAGTGACAGTCAGGACTTTGCTCCTGGATTGCACCAATATAAAAAACGAGATTATGGCATTGAGGTATATCCCCGTAAGGAATTGTATCTTTATGAACGTAGATACCTGCAGCGTGCGTTGGTTTACACCCATGCTGATGCGTTGACAGAAACTTATCAGCAATACATGAAACTCCAGAAGTATTATATTGATACTCCTACCACGACATACGAAGATTATGAGGCGGATATCGTATCGGAGGAAAACAAGCCATTCTACGCCATCTATCCCAAGAACTATATGGAACAGATGTCCATCGACTTGCTCAACAGGGTGTTTATTCCAATCAATCCGCTTCGCAACTTGCTGCATAAATCCAAGAATGAAGCGGAGTTTATCGAGAATGAGTATATGTATGGCAATGCTGGCTTCGTGACGGCTGTTATAGGAAAGGCCAATACTTATAAGCGCTTCCTGACCTTCGGTGGTATCTTTGGTTCTGCCTGTGCAGAAGACCATACCCTGATTATCATGATGAATAAGGAAGAGTCGGTGACAAGAAGGCGGTTGATATGTCCTGCACGGCCTTTGTGTGGTGACAGGGATAAGGCTTGCCGCAGCTGCTATCATTTTATCCACTTCATGAACATCTGTATGGGCAATATTACGCCGGAGGAGTTTCTGTATTATCTGGAAAGGCAGATAGAAGTGACATACGATGGTGACCGCAAGAAACATATCAGAAGAATCGTGATAGACGATTTGCAGATATTGGATTTCTGTTTTCCGAGATTGGGTGATGGTCTGTTCTTGGCTGCTTTAGCAGAACTGTGCCATGAACACGATATCATCTTATATATATTATGTGATTTGTCTGGAAAGATGCTTCCTACGCTCCGTTCCTTGGCTGATAATGTGATTTTCACCCAGAAAGACCAGAAGGATGGACATTTGTTGGTGTTTGTTGAGAAGTTTGCTGGATATACCAATACTCCGAGCAAGATGTATTGTGGAAAGGTGAAGAATGTGAACAGGCTTTTCAGATGTGTGGAGAAAGACGGCATCAATGCCTTTGAGCTTCAGACAAACATCGTGGAGTTTGAAGATATTGATGAGAACAAATTTATGAACTAACATAAAACGATGACCTATGTTGGATACTAAAGATTTCTCTTTGAAGAGTTTATTGAAGGAAGATAGGGCTACTTTCATAGGAACGGCCTTGTGTCCTATTATCACCTTGGCGGGTACTGGCTTGTCTTTTTCCGTCAAGTCTATCAAGAGTTTTTTGGGACTGTCAATCGACAATTGTATATCCTGGCTATATTTCCTCCAAGCCTTGTTCGTGGCGGTTTCTTTCTTGTTTATCTGGCAGCATCGGGATACCATTCTGAGAAAGCTGGTTCAGAAGGAAGGTCTGCTGAAGAACTATCTGCAAAAGGAATGCCATCTGCGTAATGAGGAAGAATTTACCGTTGAAGATAGATTTGCTGTCATTAAGGATACGGTTGAAAAGTTCTATCAATGGTGGATGGTAATATGGGTGATATGGCTTGTATATTATGGGATACTGTTCTTTGACAGTTTGGCTGAATATAGGGATGGGTGTGCCTTTCTGAACACCTATTCTTTGTTCTGGGTGAGATGTATCGTGGATTTTTCGACCAGTATTCTCTTGTTTATGATTTATCTTACCTTGAACAATGTGACGGTGCCCAAAAGGTTTCGTCAGGATTATCAGTCGTCTGATTTTAAGATAGGAACGATATTTCTGTTTGTTACCATAGCCATTATTGGGGCATTGCTGATAAAGTGTGCTTCAATGATAAGTCCTCAGAATACATTTATGCCGATGCTGATGGTGAGTATGGTTCTTGGCATCTTTTCTACATTCACCTTTGTGTTGATGTTGGGAAAATTGAACAGCTTTTATCTCCAGATTCCGATTATCTTGAATATTATGGTGTATCTGTATGCGATAGCTCAGATATTTACGCCGTTAAGCTTGTTGGCTACGGGATGGGAAAACTTGCGGGGTAATTTTGTGATAACCACCATGCCTTTTGAGGTTCATGGGAAAGAGGTTGACTATAGGATATTTGATGTGGTGGTTTCTTCTCCATGCATAAGTAAGGTGATTCAGGCAGGTTTGGATAAGATTCATATTTTCTTTCTCTGTCTCACGCTCATTGGAAAGATGTGTCTTGCCTACGTTATTTTTTGGACGGTGTATAAGTCACGCTTTATTTACTTCGTGGTAACGAAGAGTATGGCTTTGACTGAGACAACCGAAAAAATGATGGTGTTCTGGAAGTATATTGGGAATAAGGAAGAGTGAAGGGGGACAGTTTAAGAGGTTTGATTTAAAGATTGCTAAAAAATATGATACTTTCTTGGAAATAATTAGATTTTATCGTATATTTGCAAAAATATAAATATAGTAAGGTATGACAGCAAAAGAAGATAAGGAAAAAGAAAAGACTCGCAGAGAAAATCTGAGCAAGTTTATATATCAGCTTGCTAACACCTGCTTTACTGCAATGGTAGTTGTAGCTGCAGTTGGTCTTGTACTAGGTGTAGATGACGCTAAACCCTATGCTTTGCTGTTAGGTGTGGGATTATTTTCTACTATTTTCTTAGCGCTGTTTGCTGATAACATTTTAAAAAAGAAATAATTATGGAAGGAATGTACATAGTTTTGGGTGGTGTTGGAATCGTTGCATGCTGCCTTTATCTTTGGTCTGCTTTTACGAAAAGCGGTAAGAAATGGATTGAGAGCCTTTAAGGCTTTTCTCCGGTGCTCGGAACCGCTTCGCTCTAAGGTTGGCGGACCAATCAAAGGTTACGCCATGTTTTGCGGGCTGGGATCGCCGGGGAATAGCAGGTTATAGTTTATTGTTAATAGTTAATAGTTTACGATTGATTTTGCGAGTGATTTGCTGATGAGTTGCAGATTTCCTTCTATTTTCTTGGTGGTTTCGGAAAAAAGCGTAATTTTGACGGCAAGTTATATAAACTAAATAATAGGAGATAAGATTATGGCAATAGCTATTAAAACAATTCCAGTATTGACTGGTGATGTTGCTGAGCGCTTTATAGAGATTGCTGAGAGTAGTAGAAATACTCCCACAACTGTAATCCCTGAAGGTGCACAAGATGCAATCTGTCGTATGATGGAACGCTCCAAAAATGTAAAGATTAAACTTCCTCATTGATAATATCTGGAAAACACAAAAGGATAAGACTTTAGATTTTTAATTATATACGATAAGATGGGCTGAGCTTTGAATAAAAGCTCTGCCTATCCTGATAAGGTAATGGACTGATTAACACGGATGATGGTAATGATTAGCAGATACTACCATCCATTTATAATATTTAATTTATGAATTCAGAGAGTAAAAGTAAATTCAATCTTTGGCTGTCTGAACATCCGGAGTCGTTTCATCCTAGTGATGAGGCCCGAATGTTCGACTTGGTCAATATCCTTTATGACACGGATGGAAGTGTTTGTATCGATGAAATTTTCAGTGGTTTCACCAAAAGTCATCCTGCTTATAGCAAGGAGGAGGCGATGAGATTGAGTGATAAGTGGGAGGAACAGATCTCGCTCATCCTGAGATTCCTGGATTGGAAGAAACAAATAAAAAAATAATTTAGTAAGAAAGTAAACTATGTGTGGAATTGTTGGATATATTGGTCAGAATGATGCCTATCCTGTCCTTATCGAGGGCTTGAAAAAGCTGGAATATCGTGGATATGACAGCGCTGGTGTGGCATTGATTAATAGTCAGAATCAACTGAATATTTACAAGACAAAGGGTAAGGTGAGTAACCTGGAGGCGATGGCTGCCGACAAGGATTGCAGTGGTCATGTGGGTATCGCCCACACCCGCTGGGCTACCCACGGTGAGCCTTCTGCTACCAATGCACATCCTCATGTGAGCATGAGTGGTGACTTGGCGCTGGTGCATAATGGTATCATCGAAAACTACCAGATACTGAAGGAACAGCTCATCGAGAAGGGCTATGAGTTTAAAAGTACTACCGATACTGAGGTGCTGGTGCAGTTGATTGATTTCTACTACCAGCAGAATGGCAAGGACTTGGTTTCTGCCGTTTGCCAGGCTTTGAACGATGCCATCGGTGCTTACGCCATTGCCGTTGTCGAGAAGAATAACCCTAGCCATCTGGTAGCAGCACGCCAGTCTAGTCCGCTGGTAGTTGGCGTGGGTAAGGATAACCTGAACTTCTATATCGCCAGTGATGCTACGCCTATCGTGGAGCATACGGATAAAGTGGTGTATCTGGAGGATGGTCAGATTGCTGACGTCAGGGTAGGTGAGGAGTTGAATATCATCAACCTGGAGCATTCTGCCTGTCATTACGATATCAAGGCCGTGAATCTGGACATCAGCAAACTGAGCAAGGGTGGTTTTTATCACTTTATGCTGAAGGAGATTTATGACCAGCCTAACTGTCTGAAGGATTGTATGAGTGGTCGCCTCTTTGCTGACAAGGAACATCCTGAGAACAACCGCATCGTTCTTTCTGCGCTTCGTGATTATCGTGACCGACTGGTTCAGGCGAAGCATATCATCATCGTGGCATGCGGTACCAGCTGGCATGCCGGACTGATTGGCAAGCAGCTGATTGAGAAGATGTGCCGCAAGAGAGTGGAGGTGGCATATGCCAGTGAGTTCAGGTATGGCGACCCTGTGATTGAACCTGAGGATGTGGTGATTGCAATCAGCCAGAGTGGTGAGACGGCGGATACCTTGGCTGCGATTAAGCTGGCAAAGGAGAAGGGTGCGCTGATTTTCGGTATCGTGAATGGCGTGGGTTCTTCCATAGCCCGTGAAACGGATACGGGTATCTATATCCATGTGGGTCCGGAGATTGGTGTGGCAAGTACGAAGGCATTCACCGGTCAGGTGACGGTTCTTACACTTCTAGCCCTGGCCTTGGGTCATGAGCAGGGAACCTTGAACAATGCTGATTACTATCAGATGATAGAGGAGCTTTCTGAGATTCCGCAGAAGATGGAGAAGGTATTGGAGCAGGCTCCGATGATCAAGGATATTTCCAGAATGTTTACCTATGCGCATAACTTCCTGTATCTGGGTCGTGGTGTGAACTATCCTGTGGCGATGGAGGGTGCGTTGAAACTGAAGGAAATCAGTTACATCCATGCCGAGGGTTATCCTGCAGCCGAGATGAAGCATGGTCCTATCGCCCTGGTAGATCAGGATATGCCAATCGTTTTCCTTGCTACGCATCATCAGTTGTATGAAAAGATTATCTCGAACATGCAGGAGGTGAAGTCGAGAAACGGCCGCATCCTTGCTGTGGTGACTGAGGGTGACCAGCAGGTGAAGAAGATTGCGGATAATGTACTGGAGATTCCAAGAACCCTGAATGCGCTGGTTCCGCTGCTGAGCGTGGTTCCGCTGCAGCTGCTTGCTTACTATGTGGCTGTGGATAAGGGACTGGATGTGGATATGCCGAGAAACTTGGCGAAGAGTGTGACGGTGGAATAAGTTTTTTGCAAAGCATCTATCACCCATCACGATTTACTGGAAGAAATCGGGTAAGCTGTTGGTAATCAAAGGAACAATATGCGTGACTGATACCTAAAAAAGGGAATTTATCCCTCACGATTTGGGCTTTATCCCTCACGATTTTGCTTATGCTGTAAAGCAAAAAGGCTTTTTTGCGATTGAAACTGGCTTCACTTGCTTTTGGAGTAAGTTTCATTTGATTTTGAAATAAGCTTCATTTCGAATTGGTTTGGGGCTCAGATAAAGTTTACGTGGGGCTCTATTAAGGTTTACGTGAGATTCACTTCGGATTCAAATGAGGCTCAGTTCGATTTCTTTCTGTTCTTCTAATGAAGCGGAAACGGATTCGTATTTATACCTCGTATAAATCAAAAAATCAGTGTAGTGGAGTGTAGTGTTAGTGTAGTATTTGAAGTGACAGTCTTAAATTTGCAGAGAATCATGACGAAGCCATCCATCTTCAGATACGAA
>ERZ1026854.632-NODE-632-length-24358-cov-4.969633_pt1 | contig 24358 bp, 15 predicted proteins | sample MGYA00380157_ERZ1026854 | MGnify/ENA primary metagenome ERZ1026854 (study PRJEB33269, sample SAMEA4719793) | human gut metagenome | biome: human-associated habitat; feature: organic feature; material: feces | place: Cameroon | collected 2013-10 ... | reverse complement strand
GTATGGAAGCGAGAGACTTATAAAGGTAAAAAGGTAAAAAAGTAAAAAGGTAAAAAAGGCTGACGCCTTCGAAAGGGAAAAGTGAAGAGCGAAGAGTGAAGAATTCGATAGCCCTTCTAACGAGGAAAAATCAAAATTCGAAAACTCAACATCGGCTGAAAGCCGACAATTCAACATTCAAAATTCAAAAATCAACATTCCTATAGCGGGGCTTAGTTTAAGTTTTATTCTATGAAATATCTAATAGTAAGCGACATACACGGCTCGCTGCCCGCTTTGGAGCAGGTGCTGCGAGTGTATGAGGAAGAGCATTGCGAGATGATGCTCATCCTCGGCGACATTCTCAATTATGGACCACGCAACCGCATACCTGAGGGCATTGACCCTAAGGGCATTGCTGACCGCCTGAACGCGATGAAAGAAAACATCGTGGCGGTGAGAGGCAACTGCGATTCGGAGGTGGACCAGATGCTCCTGCTGTTTCCTGTTCTCTCAACCTATGCCGTGGTTGTGGACAACGGACGCCGACTGTTTTTCACTCACGGACATGTATTTAACGAGGAGAACCAGCCTGCCTGCAAACACGACTTTTTCTTCTATGGCCACACGCACCTGTGGAAGCTTGAACAAGACGACAGCGGACAGGTGGTGTGCAACACAGGCTCCGTGACCTTCCCTAAAGGCGGCAACGAACCCACATTCGCCATCTATGAAGATGGACATGTGGAGATGAGACGTCTGGACGGAAGCGTGGTGAAAAAGCTCTGAAGCTCTAAAAGAGGCAGATAGCTACCGAAAGAACGGCAGATAGCAGCCAAAAGAACGGTAGACAGCTACCAAAAGAGCGGCAGATAGCTACTGAAAGAATGGTAGATAGCAGCCAAAAGAACGGTAGATAGCTACCGTAAGAATGGTAGATAGCAGCCAAAAGAACGGTAGATAGCTACCGAAAGAGCGGTAGATAGCTACCGAAAGAACGGCAGATAGCTACCGAAAGAACGGCAGATAGCTACCGAAAGAGAGGTAGATAGCAGCCGAAAGAACGGTAGATAGCTACCGAAAGAGAGGAAGCAAAAAGCTGTAAGATGAGGGATAAAAAGCCAAGAAAGGGAAAAGCTCTGTTAGAAAGGGAAAAGGCTGTGTTAGAGAGCAGAAAACCAACTGGAGAGTGAAGAAAACCAAGATGTTGGTTAAAAAAACACATTTTTTAGACAAAGCGTTAGGATTTTACATTATTTATAAGTAATTTTGCATTTCAATGCGTAAAGATGCCAGAAAACGGCACGGCAGGCGCCTGCTTTGAACAAGAAAAGAATGCTTGTTTTGAACAGAAAGGAGCGCCACATCCTAACGGCAAGACCCAAAAGATGAGTCTACATCTGAACAGAGAGGAGCGCCACATCTGCAAAGGAAAGTGCTAAAAAAGCAGCATCGAAAAAGCAAGGTCGAAAAAAGCGACAACGAAAAAGCAACAACGAAAAAACAACAATTAAAAAACAATATAAAAAAACAAGATGAACATTTCATTCGAAAATCCGGATAAGGTGAACGGTCTTATGACTATCACCGTTGAGGAAGCAGACTTCAAGGAGAACGTCGAGAAGACTCTGAAAGACTATCGTAAGAAAGCCAATTATCCTGGCTTCCGTCCGGGAATGGTTCCCATGGGCCTCATTAAGAAGCAGTTCGGCACACAGGTAAAGATGGATGCCGTTAACAAGTTCGTGGGCGAGCAGATCTACAAGTATGTTAAGGACAACAACATCGCAATGCTGGGCGAGCCCCTGCCTTCAGAGAAGCAGGTTCCCGTTGACATTGAGAAGGACGCTCCTTATACCTTTATCTTCGACATCGCTGTAGCTCCCGAGTTTAAGATCGAGCTGAACGGCAAGAACAAGATCGACTATTACAAGATTAAGGCTGACGACGAGCTGATCAGCAAGCAGATCGAGATGCTGCAGAACCGCGCTGGCGATTATGTAGCTGCCGAGACTTTCGACGCCGAGAAGAACGACATGCTGAAGGGCGACCTTCGCGAGCTCGACGCTGAGGGCAACACCAAGGAGAACGGCATCACCGTTGAGGGAGCTGTGCTCATGCCCCAGTATATCAAGGTAGAGGACCAGAAGAACCTCTTCAACGAGGCCAAGCTGGGCGACATCATCACATGGAACCCCCGCAAGGCTTATCCCGAGGGCGAGGCTGAGATCTCTGCTCTGCTGAAGATCTCTAAGGAAGAGGCTAAGGACCTGGAGGCAAACTTCAGCTACCAGATTACCGAGATCAAGCGCTTCGAGAAGGCTGAGCTCAACGCCGACTTCTACGAGAAGGTGTTTGGCAAGGACGGTGGCGTAAGCAACGAGGAGGAGCTCCGCGCAAAGATCGCCGAGACACTCGCTCCACAGCTTGAGGTAAACAGCGACTTCAAGTTCCTTGAGAACGTTAAGGCCTACTGCAACGAGAAGGTAGGCGAGCTTCAGTTCCCCGAGGCTCTGCTCAAGCGCATCATGCTGCTCAACAACAAGGAGCGTGGTGAGGAGTTTGTAGAGAAAAACTTCGCAGCAAGCATCGAGCAGCTCAAGTGGCACCTCATCAAGGAGCAGCTGGTTAAGGCTCATGACATCAAGATCGACGACGCCGACATCAAGGCTGCTGCCAAGGAAGGCGCACGCATGCAGTTTGCTCAGTATGGCATGGACAACGTGCCCGAAGAGTATCTCGACAACTACGTTGACGAGTTGCTGAAGAAGCGCGAGAACATCGACGGCTTCGTTGACCGCGCCGTAGACCGCAAGCTCACCAACGCCCTCAAGGCTTCTGTTAAGCTCAACGAGAAGGAAGTGACTCTCGACGAGTTCAACAAGATGATGAGCGAGAAGGGTGAATAATAAAAAAACTTGACGTTTTTTCAAAAAAACTTCTTTAAATAAAAGAGGTTATCGACTTTTTTGGTTATCTTTGTAAACAGAATGGCAACAATCTGTCTATAAAGAAAGACAAAAAGCCGATAACCTCTCTTTTTTTTATTATATAGGCAAGCGAAAACATTGCTACGCACGAGGGCAAGCAAGACGGCGTTGCCCAGAAAGACATGCAAGAAACAACATTAAACAAAAAGCGAGCAAGACAGCGTTGCCACACATTATATATTTTAAAAAGATCATAACAGGACAAACAACGATGAACGATTTCAGAAAATTTGCCACACAACACCTTGGCATGAACGGAATGGTGCTTGACGACGTAATCAAGTCAGAGTCGCACTACCTCAACCCTTATATCCTCGAAGAGCGCCAGCTCAACGTCACACAGATGGACGTGTTCTCACGCCTCATGGCAGACCGCATCATCTTCCTTGGCACACCGATAGACGACTATGTGGCCAACACCATCATGGCACAGCTGCTCTACCTCGACTCGGTAGACAACACAAAGGACATCTCCCTCTACATCAACTCGCCCGGCGGAAGCGTCACAGCAGGTCTCGGCATCTACGACACCATGCAGTTTATCTCTTCTGACGTGGCAACGCTCTGCTCAGGCATGGCAGCATCAATGGGAGCCGTGCTCCTCGTGGCAGGCCAGGAGGGCAAGCGCAGCGCCCTGAAGCACAGTCGCGTCATGATACACCAGCCCCTCGGCGGCACACAGGGACAGGCTTCAGACATCGAGATTGAGGCACGCCTCATCGGACAGATGAAGAAGGAGCTCTACAACATCATCAGCGAGCACTCTCACCAGCCTTTCGACAAGGTGTGGGCCGACAGCGACCGCAACTACTGGATGACAGCACCCGAGGCAAAAGAGTATGGCATGGTCGACACCGTGCTCATGAAGAAACCCGCCACAGAGACAACAAGCGAGAAGTAAGCTTCGTGGCAACAGGTTGAACGGATGTTTTCCATAGGCAAAAAAAACAAAAAGCAAAGGCAAGAAACAAAAGCAAAAGCAAAAAACAAAAGCAAAAGCAAAAAGCAAAGGCAAGAAACAAAAGCGATAAAAGGCAAGAGACGAAAACCAAAAGCAAGAAGCAAAGGCAAGAAACAAAAGCCAAGGAAACAAGAGGCCGGGCCTCAACCTGTAACCATTTAATAGAAACCACCCTACAACAGAAAAGGAGAAAAATAAAGAAATGAACAAATGTAGTTTCTGCGGTAAGCCTGAGAGCCAGGTACAGCTGCTCATCACAGGCTTGCACGGATATATATGCAACGAGTGCGTTCAACGATGCGAAGAACTGCTTCAAGAAGTCGGCATGGACAAAGCGTCAGCCTCAGGCAAGGGCAACCACAAGTATAACCTCAAAGAGGTGCCCAAGCCCACAGAGATAAAAGCTTATCTCGACCAATACATCATTGGTCAGGACGACGCCAAGCGTTACCTCGCCGTGTCGGTGTATAACCACTACAAGCGTCTGAGACAACCTCACGACGACAGCGGTGTGGAGATAGAGAAGAGCAACATCATCATGGTGGGAAGCACAGGAACGGGCAAGACCCTTCTGGCACGCACCATCGCCAAGCTGCTCGACGTGCCCTTCACCATTGTCGACGCAACGGTGTTCACCGAGGCAGGATATGTGGGCGAGGACGTGGAGAGCATCTTGTCACGACTGCTTCAGGTTGCCTACTACGACATCAAGGCTGCCGAGCAGGGCATTGTCTTCATTGACGAGATCGACAAGATAGCACGCAAGAGCGACAACCCGAGCATCACACGCGACGTTAGCGGCGAGGGTGTGCAGCAAGGCTTGCTCAAGCTCCTTGAGGGAACGATGGTCAACGTGCCGCCAAAGGGTGGCCGCAAGCATCCGGACCAAGACTATGCACATGTCGACACACGCAACATCCTGTTCATCTGCGGCGGTGCCTTCGACGGCATTGAGAGCAAGATAGCACAGCGCATGAACGCCCACACCGTGGGCTTCAACTCGGTACAGAACACAGCGAAGATCGACAAGGGCGACCTCATGCAGTATGTCCTGCCTCAGGACCTCAAGTCGTTCGGACTCATTCCAGAGATCATCGGCCGTCTGCCCGTGCTCACCTATCTCAAGCCCCTCGACAAGGAAGCGCTGCGCCGCATCTTGGTAGAACCGAAGAACAGCATTATCAAGCAATACGAAAAGCTCTTCAGCATGGACGGCATAAAGCTCTCGTTCCCTGAAGAGACGCTCGATTATATTGTGGCAAAGGCCATGGACTACAAGCTTGGAGCCCGCGGACTGCGTTCAATCGTGGAGACGGTCATGATGGACGCGATGTACGAAATACCGTCAAAGAAGGTGAAGACTTTCAAGGTGACGCTCAACTATGCCAAAGAGCAGCTTGAGAAGTCGAGCCTCAACCGCATGGAGACAGCTTCCTGATACCGCCAGACGGAGCGGCAACTCCTTGCATCAACCTCATGCGTAAAAACAAACAAGAAACCATTAAGTCCGCCAACATCCTCCCGACAGCCACAGTCGGGAGAGATGACGACGGCGCTATGACGCACTATGACTACAAACGTGAATCTTAACGAACAACTGAAACGCTATTTTGGCTTTGACAAGTTCAAGAGTGACCAAGAGGCTATCATCCGTAGCCTGCTCGAGGGGCACAACGTTTTTGTGCTCATGCCCACAGGTGGCGGCAAGAGCCTTTGTTACCAGCTACCGTCGCTCATCATGGACGGCACCGCCATTGTGGTGTCGCCACTCATCGCCTTGATGAAAAATCAGGTCGATGTCATTAACGGCATCAGCGACCAACCGGGCGTGGCCCATTATCTCAACTCATCGCTCAACAAAGCCGCCATTCAGCAGGTTATGAACGATGTGCAGAGCGGGCGCACGAAGCTGCTGTATGTGGCCCCCGAGTCGCTTAACAAGGAAGACAACCTGCCCTTCTTCCAATCGTTCAAGATCTCTTTCTATGCCATAGACGAAGCCCACTGCATCTCTGAGTGGGGACACGATTTCCGTCCCGACTACCGCACGCTGCGCTCCACGATAAACAAGATCGGCAACGCACCGGTGATTGCGCTCACAGCAACCGCCACCGACAAGGTGCGCACAGACATAAAGAAGAGCTTGGGCATAAACGACGCTGTCGAGTTTAAGAGCTCGTTCAACCGTCCGAACCTCTACTATGAGGTAAGGCAGAAGACCAAGGACATTGACCGGCAGATCATCAAGTTTGTGCGTCAGCACCCGGGCAAAAGCGGCATCATCTACTGTCTCTCACGAAAGACCGTGGAGGAGCTGGCCGCTGTGCTCAAAGCCAACGAGATAAAGGCGGCACCTTATCACGCTGGTCTCGACTCGGCAACACGCTCGCAGACACAAGACGATTTCCTCATGGAACGCATAGACGTGATCGTGGCGACCATAGCCTTCGGCATGGGCATAGACAAGCCCGATGTGCGCTTCGTCATCCATTACGACATACCCAAGAGCCTTGAAGGCTACTACCAGGAGACGGGACGTGCAGGACGCGATGGCGGCGAGGGAATATGCATTGCCTTCTACGCACAGCAAGACCTGCAGAAGCTGGAGAAGTTTATGGACGGAAAGTCGGGAGCAGAACAAGAGATCGGCCGTCTGCTGCTGCAAGAGACAGCAGCCTATGCCGAGTCGTCGGTATGTCGCCGCAAGCTGCTGCTCCACTATTTTGGCGAAGACTATCCCGTCGACAACTGCCACAACTGCGACAACTGTCTGCACCCCAAGGAGCGCGTTGAAGGACGCGACGCCCTGCAGGCGGTGCTGCACGCTGTGAGCGCCGTGAAGGGCGACTTCAGACAAGACTACATCATCGACTTCGTGAAAGGCCGGGCCACCGACGAGCTGGTGTCACACCATCACGACAAGCTCGAGTGTTTCGGCGAAGGCGAAGACCTGAGCTCCCGCCTCTGGGTGCCCGTCATACGACAGGCCATCATCGCCGGACTGATTGCCTCCGACATAGAAAACTACGGCACGCTGAAGATTACAGCCGCCGGACGCCGCTGGCTGAAAGAGCCGTCATCGTTCATGATTGTCGAGGACAACGACTTCAGTTCGCCTTATGAAGAAGAGAGCCATGGAGCAACAGGCAGCGCCCTCGACCCCACCCTCTTCGCCATGCTCAAAGACCTGCGCAAGCAGGTGGCAAAGAAGCATAACCTGCCGGCATACGTCATCTTCCAGGACATCTCGCTCGAACAGATGGCAACGATGTATCCCGTGACCATCAACGAGCTGCAGAACGTTCAGGGCGTGGGCGTGGGCAAGGCCAAGCGCTACGGTAAGGAGTTCTGTGAACTGATAAAGCGCCACTGTGAGGAGAACGACATCGAACGTCCTGAAGACCTGCGCGTGCGCACCGTGGCCAAGAAGTCGGCAAAGAAGGTCTACATCATCAGAGAGATAGACCGCGAGATTCCGCTCGACGACATTGCCGACGCACAGGGCCTCGACTTCGACACTCTGCTCGACGATATTGAAGCCATAATCTACAGTGGCACAAAGCTCAACATCGACTATTTCCTGGAGGATGTGATGGACGAAGACAAGATAGACGAGATCTACGACTATTTCCTCACAAGCACCTCAGACAGCATCAACGAGGCCCTTGACGAGTTTGACGGCGAGGACATCAGCGAGGAGGAGATCCGACTTGTAAGAATAAAATTCCTCTCTGAGAACGCCAACTGAGCAAGCATCATGACAACAGCAAGACGGCAACACCACACCACTGTCAGCCGTAAGACGACACACCGCCACAGGCAACAGAAGCTCCTGAAGCTGCCGCTGCCCGTGACGGCTTGTGTGTGTCTGCTGCTCGTCATGACCATGACCCTGCTCGCTGCCTGCTCTCACGGACGCGGCGACAGCGACGAGGACGCACGCAGGCAACGGCTCACCGCCCTCGACGACTCCATAACCCACCACGCCCCATCTGCCTTGCAGCTCATTGAGCAAGGCATGAAGGAAGCCGACGACAGCATTGCCTACTATGAGCTGCTCATGCTGAAGGCAAAATATTTCATGCTGTCAGAAACCCCCGATTCTTTAACACCTTATGTTAACCGCACGCTGCGTTTTGCAAAGCAGCAAAAACCCTCTCCCCGACTGAACAGCATCATGGCGAGTGCCTACTCGTGCGCCGCCATCAAGATGCACAACTTCCACCAGAACCCCGACTCGGTGATTGCGCTCTACAAGCGTTCTTACCAGCTGCTCATGAACAGCGACAACAAGGCACAGGCACATAAGCTGTGCGGCAATCTTGCCGACGCTTTCTATTTTAAGGACAACCTGCCAGAGGCGGCGGCGTGGTACAGACGCGCCCTGCTGCTCACCGACTCGCTTAAGTTGCCGAAGACAGAGAACGTGACGCTCTATCTCGGACTGGCACGCATCTACATGAACCTTAACGACTTCACCACCTCACGCCGCTACTATGAGCAGACGGCGCAACAATATAACGCCATGCAACCCAGCATGCAGGCTTATTTCCTCAACGACTACGGCTCGTTCTTCTACTACTCCAAAGACTATCAGTCGTCGCTAAAGAAGTTTCTTCAGCTCGAGCAGATGCTTGTGAAGAACCACATGGAGAACAATTTCGACATGTACCTATGCCGCCTCAACCTGGCAGACGTGTATCTGAACCTCGGCGAGGTGAAAGAGTCGAAACGCTGTCTCGGCATGGTAGAGCAATATATCCTGCGCATGAACGACCCCGTGGCCACTTATTATGTGAACACCATAAAGATAGGCATCGCCCTGCGGCAAGACAACATAAGCGAGGTGACACGCCTGCTCAACAGCGAACACATAACGGCAGACCCTGGCTACAACCTGCGCCACATACGCAACAGCTACCTGCGCCACTATTATGCGCGGACGGGCAACTTCGAGAAAGCCTACCGCCTGTTGCGCGAGGACGACAAGCAGACCGACTCGCTTGTGCACAACCGCAGCAACATGCGAGCATACGAGATCATGGACCGCTTCACCGAAGACACGCTGCGCCTGCACCACTCGTTGGAGATGGAGCACAAGAACGCCGACATCTACCGCACAAAGTCGGCGCTGTCTATCATGATGCTCGTGGCTGTGGTGCTCGTTCTCTTGCTCATCATGTGGTTCATGTACGCACGAAAACAGTTCCTCAGAAACCGCATAAGCATCATGCAACTGAAGCTGGCGAGCGCACGCAACCGCATAAACCCTCATTTCGTCTTCAACGTCCTTAACAACAAGATCATGAACGACGGAGCGGAGGCGAGCAGCGAACTGTTGGAGCTGTCAAGGCTCATACGCACCAACCTCGACATGTCGACACGCATGACGGTAAGCCTTGCCGACGAGCTGGCGTTCGTGACACGCTATGTGGGCATGCAGAAATATTTGCTGGGACCCGACTTTGAGTTTAACGCCTGCTTGGCTCCCGACATCAAGCCCGACAACATTCAGGTGCCGTCGATGTTCTTGCAGATTCTGGCAGAGAACGCCATCGTGCACGGACTGAAAGGACGTGATGGCAAGAAGACGCTCACCATATCGGTCACCCATGCCGACAACGCCACAACGATAAGGGTGGAGGACAACGGACGTGGCTTCGACGCACGGGCACAGGCACCACGCAAGCGCACCGGACTGGGTGTCATCACACAGTCGATAGCGGCGCTTAACGAGCGCAGCAAGCGCAAGCTGCGCTTCTCGCTGCACAACATAACGTCAAACGACGGCACGGTGTGCGGATGCGCATCGACAATAATTATACCTGACGGGATGAAGCTGGAATAGGCATGCCTCTTCCATCTGTTCCGTTTAAAACGTTTAACGAATTGAAAGATTAATGAAGACACTTATTATTGACGACGACATACAGGCTGCGAAATATCTACAGGAGCAGCTGAAAGAATATCCCGACGTTGAGGTTGTGGGAACAGCCACTAACGGCATTGACGGACTGCGACTGATGGGCACCAACATGCCAGAGCTGCTGTTCCTGGACATTGAGCTGCCCGACATCTCTGGCATCGACTTCCTTGAACGCATGGACAACTACACCCACGGCCACTGCCGCGTGGTCATGTATTCGGCCTACGACAAGTTCATGTTGCCCGCGTTCCGTAACCGCGCGTTCGACTTCCTCGTGAAGCCGTTCGACCGTAAGGAGCTGAGCGTCATAATGCAGCGTGTCTACACAGACCGCAAGTATGCGCCCGTTCACCCGGGCATGGCTACCACCACGCAAGACTCATCGGCACATGGCGACGGCAAGTATCTGCTCTACACCAACACCGTCGACTTCCGCTTGGTAAACATCCGCGACATCGGCGTGTTCCAATACAACTCTGACGCAAGAGCATGGGAGGTGGTGCTGGCAGGCGTTGAGGAGCCTATGCGCCTGAAACGTAACATCAACAGCGACGCTCTCTTGGGCATCAGTCCCGACTTTGTGCAGGTTCACCAGAAGTTCATCATCAACATGAGCTACCTCATCGAGGTCACCGACAACTGCTGCCGCTTCTTCCCTCCTTTCGACAAGATAGAAAACGTGAGGGTGGGACGCTTCTACCGCCGCAAACTGGTGGAGAAGTTTAGCGCACTGTAGGTCTTTTAAAGGTAAAAAAGTAAAAAGGTAAAAAGGTAAAAAAACAAATCGTCCTCGAAAAAGAACGAACATAAGCAGATGTTTTTTCTGTTTATGCTCGGCCTTTTCGAGGACGATTTTGTTTTTATATTGTTGCCTTATAAAAGGTTTTATCTTATAATGAAGATTGGCCTAAAAGCTTATTCCTTATGAAAGGATTGACCTAAAAGCTTATTCCTTAAGAAAGGATTGACCTAAAAACTTATTCCTTATAAGAAGATTGGCCTTAAGAGGGTTGACCTAAAAAGGCTTGACCTTATAAAGCAATTATCTTTTTAGAACTCTGCCGACTTCGGTGTGCGTGGGAAGGGGATCACGTCGCGGATGTTCTGCATGCCTGTAACGAAGAGGATCAGACGCTCGAAACCGAGGCCGAAACCGGCGTGGGGGCATGAGCCATACTTGCGGGTGTCGAGATACCAGGTCATATCCTTCATCGGGATGTTGCGCTCCTCGATCTCGTTCATGAGCTTGTCATAGCTCTCCTCACGAACAGAACCGCCGATGATCTCGCCGATCTGCGGGAACAGCACGTCGGTGCCCTGAACGGTCTGGCCGCTCTTGCCGCCGAAGCCCGACTCTTCCTCGTCGATCTTCATGTAGAACGCCTTGATGGCCTTCGGATAGTTGGTCATGATGACAGGACGCTTGAAATGCTCCTCAACGAGGAAGCGCTCGTGCTCAGAAGCGAGGTCGTCGCCCCACTCGCATGGGAACTCAAACTTCTTGCCACCCTTGATGGCCTCCTGAAGAATGCGGATGCCCTCGGTGTAAGGCAGGTGAACAAACGAAGAGTTGAGCACGCCCTGCAGACGCTCAATCAGACCCTTGTCGATCATCTTGTTAAGGAACTCGAGATCGTCCTTACAGTTGTCAAGAGCCCAACGGATGCAATACTTGATGAAATCTTCCTCCAGCTCCATCAGTCCGTCGAGGTCCAAGAACGCAACCTCAGGCTCTATCATCCAGAACTCGGCGAGGTGACGCGGAGTGTTCGAGTTCTCGGCACGGAACGTAGGACCGAAGGTGTAGATGGCGCCAAGAGCGGTTGCTCCCAGCTCACCCTCGAGCTGTCCTGACACGGTGAGCGATGTCTGCTTGCCGAAGAAGTCGTCAGAATAGTCGATCTTTCCGTCCTCAGTCTTCTTCAGGTTATAGAGGTTCTTTGTTGTCACCTGGAACATCTGTCCAGCACCTTCGCAGTCGCTGGCTGTGATGAGCGGTGTGTTGAAGTAGAAGTAGCCATGCTCATGGAAATAGGTATGTATGGCCATCGCCATGTTGTGGCGAATGCGCATCACGGCACCGAAGGTGTTGGTGCGCAGACGCAGATGAGCATACTGGCGCATATATTCGAACGACTGTCCCTTCTTCTGCATGGGGTAGTCGCTGCCGCAAAGGCCGTAGATCTCGAGCGTGTCACACTGAATCTCGCTTGTCTGTCCCTTGCCCTGGCTCTCAACGAGCTTACCTGTGGCACAGATGCACGAGCCTGTAGTTATCTGCTTCAGCATGTCGGCATCAAACTTTGTCGGGTCGACAACAATCTGGATGTTGTTTATGGTGGAACCGTCGTTGAGGGCGATGAAGTCGACAGCCTTTGAGCTGCGGTGAGTACGCACCCATCCCTTCACGCAAACGTCTGCTCCAAAGTCGGTGCGCTTAAGCGCATCAATAACTTTTGTTCTTTTCATCTTTTTCTTATATTAAGCGACGAGAGACAAATGAGCCGTGTCACCTGTCACTCGTCCACATAGATATTTCTTTATTCTATTTACTCGAACGCTCCCATGCGCAGCATCTCCACCTCTTTCTCGGTGAGGAAACGCCAGTCGCCTCGACGCAGGTTCTTCTTGGTGAGGCCTGCAAACTGAACGCGGTCGAGCTTCACCACGCGGTAGCCGAGGCTCTCGAAGATACGACGCACGATGCGGTTCTTGCCGCTGTGGATCTCGATGCCCACCTGGCTCTTGTCGGTGTCGCTGGCATACTGTATGTCGTCAGCGTGGATCTCGCCATCCTCCAGCTCTATGCCTGTAGCGATCTGCTGCATGTCGTGAGCTGTAACGTTCTTGTCGAGATAAACGTGATAAACCTTCTTCTTCAGGAACTTAGGATGTGTGAGCTTAGAAGCGAGGTCGCCGTCGTTGGTGAGCAGGAGCACACCTGTGGTGTTACGGTCGAGACGGCCTACGGGGTAGATGCGCTCAGGACAAACGTTCTTCACGAGATCCATAACGGTCTTGCGCTGCTGTGGGTCATCGCTTGTGGTCACATAGTCCTTGGGCTTGTTGAGGAGCACATATACCTTCTTCTCAAGCGTTACTGGCTGGTCATGGAACTTAACCTCGTCTGTGCGTACCACCTTGGTGCCCAGCTCGGTAACCACGTTGCCGTTCACTGTCACCACGCCTGCCTGTATGAACTCATCGGCCTCACGGCGGCTGCATACACCTGCGTTGGCAAGATACTTGTTCAGACGGATGGGCTCGTTGGGATCGAGGTGCTCGTCCTTATACTCGATGCGCTTCTTCATGCTATACTTAGCGTTGGGATCATAGTCGGCTGTGCGCTGACGATAGCCACCCTGCTGACCATAGCCGCCACGCTGCTGACCGTAGCCGCCGCGCTGCTGGCCGTAGCCGCCCTGACGCTGCTGACCGTAGCCGCCACGCTGCTGGCCGTAGCCGCCACGCTGCTGGCCGTAGCCACCACGCTGCTGACCATAGCCACCACGCTGCTGACCGTAGCCACCCTGCTGACGGGGCTGATAGCCACCCTGCTGACGGGGTTGGTAGCCACCCTGCTGGCTCTGGTAGTCGTTCTGCTGGCTCTGATAGCCGTTCTTCTGCTGGTCGTCACCCTGCTGCTGGTTGTAACGTGGGCGATAGCCACCCTGCTGACGCTGCTGGTAGCCACCCTGCTGACGCTGCTGATAGCCACCCTGACGCTGCTGGTAGCCACCCTGCTGACGGGGCTGGTAGCCACCCTGACGCTGCTGGTAGCCACCCTGCTGACGGGGCTGATAGCCACCCTGACGCTGCTGATAGCCGCTGTTGCTGCTCTGCAGACCGGCACCGAAGCCCTCGGGACGGAATCCGCCCTCGTCGTTGCTGCTCTTGTCAGAGCTGTAAGCACGTTGTGTGTGAATGCGGGGACGCTGTGAGCGACCCGTGTTGCTGCTGTACTCTCGCTGATAGTTGCCTGTTGGACGGCTGTAAGCCTGAGTGCTGTCTTTCTTTTCTGAAGACTGTTCCTGTGTCTTGTTCTCTTCTACTTCCATTGTGTAAAATGTTTCTTTTTCTTGGCCTCACGGCCGTGGTTAATAAATTAAAAATCTCGAAAAAATTTAAAACTATAGTACTATAATCTCTTCCTTTTTGTAGCATCTGTCTGGGCCATGGCTGATTCTAAGCAAGCTTTGTTCTACCCATTAGGCTTAACGAAAATGCTCTTCATTAAACAAAGATTCTTTAGTTACGGCGTGGCCTCTTGTTGTGCCAACCTTAATCTACTCTTGTTCTTATTGATTGAAAACAGTTCGTTTTAAAATTTACAATTCAAAATTCCTATTGATAATTTCTTGTTTTTGCTTGTCGATGACCTCATGGCGTATTAATAACCTCATGGCGTTATAGACAACCTCATGGCTATTGATGGCCTCATGGTGCATTGATGGCCTCATGGTGCGTCTACGGCCTCTTTACGGTCCCGACATGTCGCGTCTGCGACGCTCTTGTTTGATAGGCAGGTTTAATTTGAACATTGCGGGACAAGCCATGCAGCGCGTCCCGCAATGTGGCGCATTAAATGCCTGTATAGTTGTGCGGCGTGATGGCCATAAGCTCTGCCTTCACGCTGTCGCTCACCTGCAGACCCTTGATAAACTCGTGGATGGTCTCCTCTGTCATCTTGGTGTTGGTGCGTGTGAGCGCCTTCAGTGCCTCGTAGGGATGGGGGTAAGCCTCGCGGCGCAAGATGGTCTGTATGGCCTCAGCCACGACAGCCCATGTGTTGTCGAGGTCGGCGGCGATGGCCTTCTCGTTGAGGATGAGCTTGCGCAGACCCTTCAGCGTGCTCTCCATGGCTATGACACCGTGGCCGAGAGGCACACCGATGTTGCGCAGCACGGTAGAGTCGGTAAGGTCACGCTGCAGACGGCTCACGGGCAGCTTCTGTGCGAGGAACTGCAACACGGCGTTAGCCAGACCGAGGTTACCCTCAGAGTTCTCAAAGTCGATGGGGTTCACCTTGTGGGGCATGGCGCTTGAGCCTACCTCTCCAGCCTTGATCTTCTGCTTGAAATATTCCATCGAGATATACATCCACATGTCGCGGTCGAGGTCGATGATGATGGTGTTGATGCGGCGTATGGCATCGAACACGCTGCCCAGACAGTCGTAGTTGCTTATCTGTGTGGTATACTGCTCGCGCTCCAGACCCAGCTTCTCGCTTACGAAGCGGTTGCCGAACGCCTTCCAGTCATACTGAGGATAAGCCACATGGTGAGCGTTATAGTTGCCTGTGGCGCCGCCAAACTTGGCTGTCATCTTGCAAGCCTTGAGCTGTGCGAGCTGCTCTGTGAGGCGATAGACGAACACCATAATCTCCTTGCCCAGACGTGTGGGCGAGGCGGGCTGTCCGTGGGTCTTTGCCAACATGGGCACGTCCTTCCACTCGTCAGCATACTGCTGCAGCTGTGCTATCAGCTCCTCCACCAGCGGACAGTACACGTTCTCCAGCGCCTCCTTCATTGAGAGGGGCACGCTCGTGTTGTTGATGTCCTGTGAGGTGAGGCCGAAGTGGATAAACTCTTTGTAGGCATCGAGGCCGCCAATCTTGTCAAACTGCTCCTTGATGAAATATTCCACCGCCTTGACATCGTGGTTTGTCACCTTCTCGATGTCCTTAACACGCTGTGCGCCTTCCTCGTTGAAGTCGGCATAGATGCTGCGGAGCTGTGGGAAGAGAGCATGGTCAAAGGAGGCGAGCTGCGGGAGAGGCAGCTCACAAAGTGTGATGAAATACTCAATCTCTACGCGCACTCTGTAACGGATGAGTGCATACTCGGAAAAATAGTCGGCCAACGACTCGGTCTTTCCTCTATAACGGCCATCTATGGGAGATATGGCTGTCAGCAAATCAAGTGTCATAAATTTATCTATAAATGATTCTTTTTCTTCTGTTAGGGTGTATGCCTGAATTATGGTGCAAATTTACAAATTTAATCTGAAACAATACGATTTTTTCTTTCTAAAGATAACATAAATAATCATAAACGCTCTGATTTATAGACATAAAGCGATGTTTTTCACATTTCTCTTGTTCTTTTGGACAGAACGACATAAAAATTGATGTTTGATAGACGACACATTGACGAACCGTCATGAAAGAGAAAAAGGATGTAACCTCATGAGTTACATCCTTCTCTTGTGTGGGCGTTGACGGATTCGAACCGCCGACCCTCTGCTTGTAAGGCAGATGCTCTAAACCAGCTGAGCTAAACGCCCTTGCTTTCAGTAAGCGGTTGCAAAGGTAAGAAAAGTTTTTCAACCAGCCAAATAATCGGCACAAACATTCACCTTCTTTAACATTTCAAGACAGCCTTTCACATTGCTTCACACAAAATCAGCTATTTCAGGTCAAAACAAGCCCAAACAGACTATAAAAGATGCCTGTAACGGGAAGCCCCCCAAACAAGGATGCGATGTGACGAACCATGCCGCACACACCACATCCTCTTTTTTTTGATAACTTAAAAACTATTTTTTTTACTGAACGGCTGAGTTGTTTTTCAAACACCCGTCAGCTAGAAACAGAGCCTTTATTCATACTTGAATCGCCAGATCTGATAGTTGCCAGGGTTGTTGCCGCGGTCCGAAACAAAATAGATGTAGCCGTCGGTTGTCCAGTAAGGCTGGCCGTCATACGACTTGTTCACGGTGAGCTGCACGAGGTTGTTGCCGTCAGTGTCAACAACATAGAGGTCGGCATCCTTCTTGTCCTTCTTTGACGACTGGAACACAATGCGCTTGCCGTCGGGCGAGAAGCGCGGATGGAAGGCAAAGCCCTTCTTGGCATCGGTCACCTGCACCTGCTCGCTGCCGTCGATGTTCATGACCCAGATGCTGGTGCTCTTGGCATCGCTCGAATATTTCACATAAGCCACCTTCTTGCCGTCGGGCGAGAAGCTGGGCTGATAGCCGTTAGAGAGGAGCGTCGTCTCGCCCGTCTTCATGTCTTTCATCCAGATGTCGCTGTTCTGCACAATGACGGTGCTCACGCCAAAGCCGAAGAGCATGCCTGCCCAGTTGACCTTGCGATAGTAAGTGTTCTGGATCTTGTTATACACGATCTTGGAGCCGTCCTTGTTGAAGCTCGGGTTCTCCTCATAAGCGTCAGAGCTCTCTGTAATCTGCGAGAGCGCCTTGCCTTTGTTGTCGAACATGGTGTAGATGTCAGACGTTGACGATCCGTCCTGCATGCAACTGAAAGCGAGCTTGTCGGTTGCAGGATTGTACCACGGGTTTCGGTTGAAGTTTTTGCCGCTGGTCTTCTGCGACATGGCAGCAGAGAAGGGGTTTGCTTTCTTATAGATGTTATAATATTTCTTGTTCTCACGCACGGCGAAATAGAGAGGTGCTCCATTGTCGCCACCGAAGGGATCCATACACGGCTCAGCGTTGTCTGTAACCTGTGTCAAGGTAGAGAGGTTCTCGCCAGTCATGGTGATGGCAAACTTCTTCTTGGCGTCCACGTTCATGGCCACCGCCGTCAAAAGGGCTGCAAACAGAATTTTTTTCATAAGCTAGAATTTTTAATTAATGTTTATATTGTTTTTTATTCCTTGAATTCAATTTCTTGAAATTCATCCTACATTGTGTTGGTGTGTCGCATCGCCACGCCGTTAAGTCTGAATTTGTCTGGTTGGCGGCACACTTTCTTCTTCTTTGCAAATATAAAACATTAATTCTTTAGTGGCAAGAAAACCACCCGTTTTTTTCTGTTAGCCATCAAAAAAATCACAATTCGGCACCCTTCTTGGCTGCAAAGCCCGTCATTTGTCCTGCTCACGCCCCAATTTGTTCTGCTCACACCCAATGGGTTCCGTCCATGCCCTACCCCATCAAGGCTCCTCAACCTTTATCTTCACATCCAGCGTCTGCTCAATGACGGGCACGATGTCTTCAAGCTGCGTAGCTGCAAAGCGTCCCGTGAGGCTGCGCGTCAGGTTGCTCTGGGCGGTGGTGAGGCGCACGTCATAGTAGGCGCCAAGCACAGAGAGCACCTCGCCGAGAGGTGTGGCGCTGAAGGCGAAGGTGTGCAGGAGAGCCTGCGTCGGCTGTTGCGTAATGGTCGGCTTGCTGTCGGCAGATGTGAGCACAGCCTTCATGCCGCGTGTCATCACCACGTTGCCGCCAGTCTTCACCGACACAAACTTAACCCTTCCGCTCTCAACGCTCACCAGTGCCATGCCGCCGCGCTCGTCAAGAGAGAACCGTGTGCCGAGCACCTTCACGCTGCCTATCGTTCCGCTTGCGGTGAAGGGGCGGCTGGCGTCGTGGCGCACGCTGAACGAGGCGGCACCGTGAAGATAGAGACGACGGCAACTGTCGCCGTTGAACGCGAGCGACGAGTGGGGCTGAAGCGTCACCTCCGACCCGTCGGGCAAGACGAGAGCCAGCGGCGTGTCGCCACTCTCGTAGAGCGTCTGTCCGCCACCGCCCTGCTGCATCCACACCACGGCTCCTGCCACCGCCAGCACAATGGCGGCAGCCGCAGCAGAGAACCATAACCTTAGCCGTGTGGCGCGGGCACGCAAGCCCGTGGCCTCAGCAAAGCGGCGATAGGCATGCCTCGTGTTCAGTGCGTCGTTACGGTAATGGCGCATCACAAATATCTCGTCTTTCTTCATATCTGTCTTTTTAAAAGATTCAAAACTGCTTGACTTTGCGCTTCGCGCGGTCTTAAACATCAATTTCCATTAATTGAACATCTAATATTGCTTCCACTTTCCCTTTCCCGAGCTATATCCTCCCACGAAGCCCAGACCGCCTTCCACGTTTGAAGGTGTGGGGGCAATCTGCGAGAAGCCATAGTTGGCGAAGTCGTTGCCGTCCATGTCGTTTAAGCCCTTGAAGAAGCGGTAGGCGGTTTCTGAGATCTTGTACATCACCACCTTATATCTTATTGTGGCGTAGAAAGCTTCTTGTCCCAACACGCCTCCTGTCGCCTCCTTCGGCACGTTGAGGTGTAGCGTGTAAGACGGCGCGTGCAGACTGGAGTCGTCGAAGATATAGAAGTTCTGATAGAAGTTGCGCTCAAAGCCGAAGTCGCTGTCGGCGTTGGTCAAGGGCTTGAGCAGCGGCTCGTTCTGTATGTTCAGCTCCTGCCAGCGTATGTAGCTCTGCGAGGTTGCCAGGTAATAACCCTTTGGGGGTGTTACCTGATCGTCATCGTCGGCCGTTGGCGCCTGATTGTTGTCATCATCAAAGTTGTTGTCGCCTACTATGATGGTGCCGTCTTTACAATAGAAACGGTAGTCGGCCATCACGCGCACAGCATAATAGTCTTTTGTCTTGGGGTCATCGTTGAAGCGTGCCGCCAGCTGCACATAGTCGCGGAAGTCGCCGTCGCCGTCAGCATCGGCCCTCACGTCAGTCATGCCCACGATCTCTGCCTCCACGGTCTCGGGAATGACCGTCACCGCCTCGGCATCGGGCAGCCCCGCATGGCTGGCTTTTATGCGTATCATGTCGCCCGCCTTCTGCTGCGCCACCACACGATACTCACCGTTGCCGAGGTTTTCGACCTTCTGCTCCACCCCGTTCAGGCGGTAGCTCACGGTGGCGTCAGACAACCGGTGCGGCGTTGTCTGTTCCGACGGTTTCGTGTTCACGGGTATGCTTTCAGCCAGCGACACGATGGTGGTGTCGCCACAGGTGGGCATGCAGTAGACCACGATCTTAGGCTCGCCCTCAATCTTTCCCAGATCAAAATGGTCGGTACACGACGATGTGGCCATGGCGGCGGCAACTGCTGCCACGACGGCCACAATGTGGACGAGATGAGCCTTTAAGACGGCGGCTCTAAATATCTTGCGTATGTTTGTTGTCTTCATAAACATCTTTTTTGTTTGTCCAAATCACGACGATTGGGTATGTTGTGTTTAAAATCAGAATTTTATGGTGTAGCTCACCGACGGCAGGATGGGTATGAAGCCCGGCGACTTTGCTCTGAGGGCGCTGTCATTCCAGTCTTGCTTCAGCTCCACATACATGGCGTTCAGGTGACAATAGGCATTGTAGACGCTCACGTTCCAGATGCGCTCATGGCCGTGCTTCGTGGTGTGGTGGAAGTCGAAGCCGAGGTCGAGGCGGTGATACATGGGCAGCGCCACGTTGTTGGGCCGTTCATAGACATAACTGTTGGCACCGATGCCGCCGAAGCTCAGGTCGGGGTTCGTGAAGCCACCTGCCGTGCCGCCGTTGTGGCCCGGTGTCTCGGGCATGGGCGCAATCTGCGTGGGCACCGTCATGCGGTTGCCGCTGCGCATGATGAAGGCGGCGGTGAAGTTGATCTTATCCGTCACCGCCCACTGCATGGTGACGTTCAGCTTGTGGCGGTTGTCAAACTTGTCGGCAAACCACCCGTCATACCACCCGTCGAAGCGGCGTTTGTTCCACGACAGCGTGTAGGCGGCAGAGAGGTCGAGGCGCGAGGTGTGATAATGAACATCGGCCTCCACGCCGTAAGACATGCCGCGCCCGTCCATCACGTTGTCGTCCCAACGGTCGGCGGGCGGTTCTATTCCTGCCCACGAGGCATACTGCAACATGTGGCTTGTCCGCTTATAGTAGGCTTCCACCGACAGGTCGAGACGGCTCGACGGCTCGGCATACAGGCCCGCGGTGAGCTGCCATGACCGCATGGGTTCAAGCTTGGCGGTGGTAGACACCCAATAGTCGGTGGGCAGGTCGAGGAACGAGTTGGTTATGCGGTGCACATATTGCGTCATCATGGTGTAGGACAGCTTGGCCGCCATCGTGCGGCTCATCTGCCAGCGCATGGCAACACGCGGGTCGAAGCGCATGAAAGTCTTGCCGTCGGTACTGAACAGGCTGGCGTTGAAACCCGCGTTAAGACTCCACTGCGGCGCCAGTCGCCATGAGTCTTCGGCAAAGAGGTTCAGCTCGTGCGACACGTTGCGGTTGCTGCCCGAGGAGCTTATGGTGTCGTTCTTTTCGGCGGTGCCCACGATGCTGCGCTGTGCCTGCGTCTGCGGTCTGAACACATGCCATGTGTAGGCTGTGCCGAAGCGTATGTGGTGGCGCGAAGAGGGGCGGTAGTCGAACTGTGCATCGGCTCCCGTGTCGTATATCATTGAGCGGTATCCGTGCGAGAGGTAGCTCACCTGTTCCTCGCCCTTCTTGCCATAGCTGTCGTTGTCGGTATAGTTGTAGCGCGAATAGTTTTGTGTGAACGTGGCGTTGAAGTTGGCAAAGAGCTTTGGCGAGAACACATAGTTCCAGTTGAGTGCCACGTTGCGGTTGCCCCATCTCATGTTCATGCGTGTGATGTCGTGGTCGCTCAAGATGTTGCCGTTCGCGTCGGTGGAGTATTCAACATAGCTGTCGTCTTTGGTGCTGAAGCGGTCGCGCCCGCTATAGAGGCTTAGCGACAGCCGACTACGATTAGAAAAGATGTGCGAGAGTTTTGCGTTCATGTCGTAAAACAGGTAGCCCAGCGACAGCTTATCGTCGCTACCCTTGTTGACGAGCGCGAAGATGGGGGTGGTGAGCAGGTCGAGCCAACTGCGGCGCAGGCCGAAGACGTAGGATGTGCGGCGGTCACGGCCGATGGGGCCTTCGAGCCAGAAGCGTCCGTCAAGCGTGCCTATGGAGTAGCCGCCATGGGTGCGGGTGAGGTCGCCGTCCTTGGTGCGCACATCGGTCACCGACGACAGGCGGCCCGCATAGCGTGCGGGGAAGCCACTCTTGTAGAAGTCGACACGTTTCACGATGTCGGTGTTGAACGCCGAGAACAGGCCCAACGTGTGGTTGACCTGATAGAGGGGCGTGCCGTCGAGCAGGAACAGGTTCTCGTCGTTGCCGCCGCCATGGACATAGAGGCCCGACATCAGTTCCACGCCCGGCGCCACACCCGACGTGAGCTGCAGCGCCTTCACCAGGTCAGGCGATGACAGCAGGGCAAAGCCCCGTCCGATGTCGCTGCCCCTCAGCTGCCGGTGCCCCGTCTGCTCGTTGAGCAAGGTAGAGTTGCGGTCGGCAGTCACCGTGACCTGTTCGAGCGTGGCGTTGGGGGTGAGAGAAAAATCGTGGGTGCGGTCGGCTTGCAAGCGCAAGCGGTAGTGGCTGTCGGCAAATCCCAGATACGACACCTTCACATCGTGCTCGCCTTCGTCGAGGGTTATGCTGTAGAAGCCGTAGGCGTTGGTTGTGGTCACCGCCCCCGATGTGGCATCGTAGACGGTGGCGCGTATGAGCGTCTCGCCCACCGAGTCGCGCACGAAGCCGCTCAGCGTGTAGCGTGTGGCGGCGCGTCGTGCCTTGGGTGCCGTCGTGGCGGGCGTGTCGGCGGCAGCCTTGCGGTGCAGCATGACATAATGGCCCTGACGGGTCCATGTTATGCCGATGGGCTGGAAGAGGGCGTCGAGCCACAGGTCGAGCTTATGCTTCTTTGGTGCCGCCTTGGTGAACGGCACGTCGAGGGGCAGCGTTGCATCGTAAACAAAGCTCACGCCTTGCTCACGCGCCACGATGTCCATCATCTGTCTTACGGTGCGTGTCTTCGCCGCCGCCGTCAGGGTGACAGCCAGCAGCAAGACCATGAGCACAAATGCTTTAACGGTTGTTTTCATCTTGTCTTTTTTGTTTGTCATACGTCTACAAGATGCGTCATGACGGGAAATCCCCTATTTTCAGAAACTAAAAAAATGTTAAGCAGAACAAGATATCATCGCGTTGGCCGCGCAGGCGCTTCATCGCCTCCGCCAACTCGTGCTCCACGGTCTTCACACTTATGCCCAGTTCGGCGGCTGTCTCGGCATAGCTCATGCCGTCGCGCTTCACCATGAGCAGCACCTCGCGCCGGCGCTTCGACAAGGCTTCGATGGCTGTCCACAGCCGGGCCTCGCGTGCCGAACGGTCCATGGTGTCGGCGCTTACCGCCAACTGCGGGTCGTTCTCCATCAGGCGCACAGCCTCATCGCCGCCGTCAGCCTCTATGTGTTTTGCCCGCAAGGCCATGAGACAGGCGTTGCGCACGGCTGCAAAGAGGTATGGACGCGCTGCCGCGACGGACGCATAATCTGCCTGCTGCACCTTCTCCCACAGACGCACGAAGCAGTCTTGCACCAGGTCTTCTGCCTGGTCGGTGTCGGCGGTGAAGTGGGTGGCAAAGAGGCACAGCTCCCGATAATGGTCGTTGAAGAGTTGCTCAAAATTGATGTTGCCTGTCAGTTGCTCTTGTCTCATGATTTTCTGTGACATTATGGTGTTGTTATCCTGCTTAAAAAGATAATGGTGCAAAGGTAACAATAAAACTACGCTAATGAAGAAATAACGAACATCAATTTCCTCGCGAAGCGCATTTTAATGATGATTAATTGAAATTTAGCAGATTCTTAATTGAGCTATCACAAAGATTTATTTTTACATCGCGCTTCGCGCTCGTTGTTTTTTTTAAACATTAATGTCCATTAATTATCCATTAATTATCATTAATACGCGCTATGCGCGGTTCTTTATTAACGTTTAATTAATGTTCAATTAATGGACATTAATGTTCTAAACAAAACGCGCGAAGCGCGAAATATATTTTTAATATCACAACAAAAAAATGTGAATCCTGAAGAGATGATTGAGGTTCACATAAGGACAAAAAAATCCCCGCGGTTTCTCCGAAGAGAAAACCACGAGGAAACACCCCAGTGGGCGTTGACGGATTCGAACCGCCGACCCTCTGCTTGTAAGGCAGATGCTCTAAACCAGCTGAGCTAAACGCCCTTGCTTTTCTTAAGCGGTTGCAAAGGTAGGGATTTATATTGGTTCCCGCAAATTTTTCGGCAATTATTTTCAATTTATTTTTCATTTTCTTCTCTTTCTGCCTATCGGTTTAAGGGAAAAGTGAAAAGTGAAAAGTGAAAAATCCTATAGCCAAGGCTTTTAAGGGAAAAGTGAAAAGGGAAAAGTGAAAAATCCTATAGCCTAGGCTGCGCAAGTAATAAAGCACATGGATTTTTCACTTTTCCCTTTTCACTTTTCCCTTAAAATATGCAGTTTTTACAGCCGAAAATGCATAAATATGCAAAACGCAAAATGTAAGGCATTTATGGCGTTTCCGAATCACGATGCTAAAAAAAAGAGGGCGATTTTTGACACTAATTCTTAACAGATGTTAAAAACACCCTTAGATTGTCATTAAGCCTATTTGAGGTCGTCAAAGAGCCTCTTTGAGGCGCTCATATGGGCTTAATGAGAAGCTCAGAAAGGCACTATCAAAGTGTCACTTGGCCCATTTGGGAAAACCACCGTTTTATGCAGTCGGAATGAATATTTATGCAGTTGTTCGACAGGCGCAAAAGAGCAAAAACGAGGGCTTACGAACCTGACATTTTTGCGTGTATATTATTGACATTAATCTCAAGAGCGCGTCGCCGAAGGCGGCGAATATCCATAACCGCTGGTGAAGAGAGCGAAGCGAAC
>ERZ1026854.631-NODE-631-length-24411-cov-5.418501_pt1 | contig 24411 bp, 15 predicted proteins | sample MGYA00380157_ERZ1026854 | MGnify/ENA primary metagenome ERZ1026854 (study PRJEB33269, sample SAMEA4719793) | human gut metagenome | biome: human-associated habitat; feature: organic feature; material: feces | place: Cameroon | collected 2013-10 ... | reverse complement strand
ATATTCGCGCCCCTCACTTTGCGAGCAAAGTGAGCTACAGTGCTTCGCCTCAGACCTTCGCCGAATATCCACGCGGTGCCCCTTGCAGCGATGCCGCACTTTGTTTGTTCAACATATCCGCCCAACCATCAGTCGAGCATCACGAAGGCCGCCCAATAATAAGGCTCTTTATATTTCTCCCGCACCACCTTCTTGGCGGCTTCAAACGCCTTACGCTTGTCGCTTTGGGCGCCGTTTTTCAGGAGATGCTCATAAAATGCTGTCATGAAATCCTGGGTGGCCTTGTCCTTGACCGCCCACAGCGACATCACGATGGTGCCGACGCCGGCCTTCTTGAAGGCACGCTGAAGTCCGTAAAGGCCCTCGGCCGTGGCGCGGCCCTGTCCTGTCTGGCAGGCCGACAACACCACCATCTCCGTGCCGCGCAAGTCCATCCGCGCGATGTCTTCTGCCTGCAAGATGCCAGAGAGCACACCGCCCGGCAGCGGTTTGCCAAGCCACGCATGGTTGCAGCCGGAAAAGACGAGACCAGAAAGCAACATGGCATCGTCGTAGCCTTTGAGATAATCCACCTTGGCGGCCTCGAGCGGCGTGTAATAAAAACCGTGGGTGGCGATGTGGAGCAAACGGGGCGCACGGCCGTGAAGACGTAGGAAGGATTCCTCCGTTCCGTTGTTGCCAGAAAGCAACGAGACGTCCCAATGTTCAGCACGCAGACTGGAAGCAATGGCACGCGCCTCTTTTTCCGTTCCAGGCAAATGCCTATAGACGGAATCTCCGCGAAGCAGGCCGCCACGCTCGGCAAGGAGGCCAGAGAGGTCATATTGCTTTGCCTTTTCCTGCATGGCAAGCAAATCCATGTCGTAGTTCAGTCCGCCATAGACCACCGCCGTTTTTGCAGCATAGGCCTTCGGCGCCTGCTTCCGTCCGAGCAGTTCGCGTGCCGATGAGAGGCGGACGAAATTGTAATGGTCGCCGAGGAGCGAACCGTCGGCAAGGGGCAACGACTCCAATGCCACGCGGAAGAGCAGTTGCGAGGGGACGTAATAAACCGTTGCGCCCTCTGCCACCTGCCCTTTCAAGGGCTCCCAAAGCAACTTCAACACGTCGGGGGCGAAATCTTCATCATAGAAGAAGTCGGGCCGCGCGATGTTGAGAGAATCCATCTGGCTTTCGGCGAAGAGCGGTTTCAAGAGCGGGTGTTGCTGGTTTTTCTGGACGACGAAGGCGGCATATTTGCGCCCGTTTGTCTTGGTGACGAAATCCGTAAAGTCAATCAGCACCTCTCCCGGTGCCAACGCCTGCCGAACGCGCTGATAGTCGGCCTCCATAAAGGCGGCCATGTCGCGCCACCCCTGGCAGCGCGTTGCCAGCTGGGCCTCCAAATGCGATGTTTGTTTCGCGAGATGCAACAGGCTGTCAGCAGAAGCCGTGCCTTTCTCCTTCAAGGTTCTCATCTGGCTATTCATCAAGGAGAGCTTCCGATAGTCGCGCAAGTTTTCCGCATTTCCCTCACGCTTCAGGAAGTCATAGAGCGAGCGTTCGGAATCGAGCAAGAAAGCCTTCGAGAGCACCAAGGCATCGTAACACGCCGTTGTGAAAGGCGTCTGGCTTTGATTGATTTCCAAAGCATAGGGCGTCATGTTCGTGAGGAGCGAAGAAAGGGGACTCCAAAAGGCTTCGCGCTCCGTTTGGCTCATCAGCGGAATGCGCCGTTTCAACACCTCACGCAAGCGCTGCGCCGCCGCGACATAGTCGTTGCAGCCCGCTTCAAAATGCCCCGCAAAACCTTCGGCATTGGCCAGAAAGATTTGTGCGGTGAGCGTTTTCACATCGTCGTCGCCATATAGCGCCGCCATGTTTTTGGCATACGTCCGATAGTGGGTTTCGGAATCGGCATGTCGGCCCATCTTGTGCTCCATACCAGCAATGAGACCCATGAGCACCACGCGCTCGGCGTCGGCCGAGGGATATTTGGCGGCCAGGATGGCATCGGCCTTCTGATAGTTGGCCAAGGCGGCTTCGTGTTCTTCGAAACTGGAATGACACAAGCCGCGCAGACGATACAACGAGGCCTGCTGCCTGGGTTCATGCATCTGCTGGATGTTGGCAAAGAGACGATCAACGGCCGCCATACATTGCTGGCGGTCGCCCTTCATGCGATAGATTTCAGCCAAGGACATATAGGGCATGTTGTAGTTGACATCGCCCCTCGGCATGATTTTCTGAAATTCAACGATGTTTTTCTTGGCATATTCCAAGGCCTCGTCGAAACGCTGGGAGAGCTTATATAGGGACAGCAACTGGGTATAGACCTCGTTTTTGTTGCCTGCTGTCGCACAGATGCCTGTGCCCTCAGCCATCTCCTTCGCGCTCAAGAGCCAGCGCTCTGCCGTCCGATAGTCCTTGCGTTGGAAAGCCTGGGTGCCTCTGGCATAATAGTAGGCAAATTTCATGGACTCGTTGGAGGAAATGTCAACGAGCGAATCCATGCTCAAGGCATACTGCCGCGCGGCCTCATCATCGCCCATCTGGGCATAGTTTTTCTCCAGCAGCGCCAGTATGTCCATCTGAATGTCGGACAAACCGGCGCTCTTCGCTATGGCCAAGGCTCGCTGGAGTTCAGCGACGGCGCCCGTGAAATCTTCGGTATATTCCAAACAACTGGCCATACTCTTCAGGGAGGAGATGACATAGCTCTTCTTGCCGTTTTTCTGGAAGCCCTCAAAGGCCTTCCGGTAGCAAACCATCGCTTCGCCGTATTCCTGCTGCTTTTCGTGTTCCGCGCCTTCAAAATAATGCAACAGAGGAATTTTGGGCAGGAGATATTTCGCCACGGTGGCATCGGCATACGGTGCCACTTCCTCGAAAATGCCACGCGCCCGGGGATAGTCCTTGCTGGCTTTTTTCATATAACGGCTGCCATAAAGATAGCCGTTGTAAGCATACAATGCGCCTATCTCCGTCCGCTCTTTCTCCGTGAGGCTACCCTGCAGGAGCTTCTTGGCCAACAGATAGCCCTCTTCATAACGCTCCAATTTACGGTAACAGCTGCAGGCCATCGTCTGGCTGATGACGTACGTTTGGCGTTCTGCCTCACTGCGTTGCTGCACGGTGTTGCGCCCAACTTCCAAAAAGGCTTTAAGGGCCTCAGCGTTTTTCTTGGATTTTTCGAGCGCAAAAGCCTCGTGCATTTTGTCCACCACTGCAGCCTCGCTGAGGTGCTGCGCCGCAGAAGGAAGCGGCACGCAAGCAAATGCCGCGCTGAAGAGCAACGAAAGTAGATATATTTTTTTCATTGGGTTTGTCATAGGAGGTTATCACCTAATAGTGTCACGCTTGTTTTCCACGTCGGCTGTGTCGTTGTCAAGACTGTCAACCGCTGCCGGCATCGTGCCGTCAAACTGGTCGCCGCTGCCGCGCATCACATCTTCCACGCCGTTGTTGACAAACATCATGGTCACGAAGAAACCAACGACAAACAGGGCTGCTATGCCGCCAAGAAAATACCAGCGCTTGTTTCTGCGCGGCTCTTTGGCAGGCGGGGGACACGCCGAACAGGGCATATTGTTAGGCATACAAGGATTTAGAGCGGGCGCATTGTCCGCAGACGCCACATGATCAAAGTATTCCATCACCTTCATGGCTTCCAACTTGCTCATGCGGCTGCGCATGGCATCTCTCACCATGATGGTGAACTGATATTGCGCCTTCTTCTCCTCGTCGTTCTCAATCTCGCCCAAGAAAGCGGCCCGTTCTTCCTTTGTCATCTCGCTGCCGTGGAGCAGGAAACGATCTATTCTATCTTGAAAATCCTTATCCATAAACAGTTGGAGTTGCAATTATGAGTTTAGGTATCTGTGGTAAATCTCTTGCGCCGACTTTCGCAAATTCTCCATACATTTGTATTTCATCGTCTTGAGCGCATTCTTCGATTCAAAATTGGGGAGTTCCTGCAAGATGGCATCGAGGCTCTTTTCTTCATAATAATACTTCGAGAGCACCTCGTTACACCGCTTCGACATACGCGAAATCACGTCCGAGACGATGTCCATCATCGCGTTTTCCGACGGGTCGTATAAAACGTCCACCGCGTCCAGCCTGCCCCACTCTTCATCCGTCATCTGCTGTTCCGTCTCAGGATTGTAGAGCGTTGGGCGGCTCCTGGTCCATTCCTTATATTTGTTCTTGGCAATGCCCATAAAATAGGTGAGAATACTGCCGTTGAGCGGCTCGCCGTTTTTTCCCACCACAATGCCATCGCAAGCCATGATTTTCCCGCGCTCAATGTTTTCCCAAAGCGTGATGAAGGAATTTTGGAAAATCTCCACGGCATCGTTTTCGTTGATGAAAAACAAGCCGCGATAGTTCGTCCAGAAATATCGCTTGCAATAGTCATAGAGTTTGCTCTGCATCCCCACATCCTTTCTGCTAACGCCCGCCACCAGTTTTGCTTCACGCTCCTGAAGCGGCGAGCGAAATAATTTGGCCTTTTCCATTATCTTAAAATGTCTGTTAGGTTATCTCTCTTTCTGTAATATCCCGTCATCTGCGGGTTTTGCACAGCGCTGCTGGCATTATATTTAAAGAATTTACGGATGCACAACATCAGTTGGTCGTTGTTGCAGGCCCCGTTGACTTGAAGTTCGCGATACAAGGCATAAGTCAGTTTGCCAACCGCTGGATTTTTCATTTCCACATTCACCTCGTCGCTCCGACACGCACTGATTGTCACCCACAATTCCGGCAGGCGCTTCGCATTCGGATGATTCTCCGGCTTGGCTTTTCCCCGTGCGACGAGCGCCTTGGCCGCCTCGAAAATCCGTTCCACACCGCGCACCACCTCGTCATCGGCAAGTCCGCGCGTGGCATCGCCGCTATGGCAGGCATCAACCACCACAAATATCTTTCCCTTCTCGCCCACCCGCCGACGGATGGCGCTGAGGTAATAATTGACCTCGTCGTCCGTGAGGTGTTTCTCGCCCCGGTCTTTATCGCAGACTTTCATATAGGCATCGTAGGGAATCCAACACTCGTCGAGCCCGTCGACCTCATCTCCATGCACATCGCGCATCTGCTGCCCGTGTCCAGAATAATGGACATACACAACGTCTCCCTCATCGCACGCCCCTGCCAACTGCTTGAAAGCCTTGACAACGGCCGCCTTCGTGGCCTGCTGATTAACGAGCGTTGTCACCTGCCGAAAGCCCGCCGTCCGCAACATATCCTTCACATAAGCCACATCCTTATCTCCGTTTATCTTCGCCCATTCCTTATCGGCCTGCATGCCGAGTCCGATGACGAGCGCACGCTTCGTCTGCGCAGCGATTTGAAGGGAACAGATGAGGCAAAGGAGGAGGCAGATGAAAGGTCGCATAAGCGTGAGATTGTTTTTTGGGGAGGGCTATATTCGTATCTTCTGTAAAGATGGCGGTTTTATCCCACTTGGCAAAACAAAAAACCAGTTTTTTGACGGCAGAACCGAAAATAAATGATTCTGCGGGGGAATATGGCCTGCATGGGATGCTTACACCCTACTTACTATATAATACAAGCAGGCAGCCCACTATTGGACTGCCTGTATATTCTGGTTTGAGAATTGAATCCCATTACCTATCTTCTATATTTCTCGAGTTATTTTCTTCCTGACCCGCCACAGGAGGTGCAACGTCCGTCGGAGCAATTAGGGCAAATCAGTTTTTTGCCAGTACCAAAAGAACTTTCATAATACCAATGTTTGCCGTTGCACGTGCGGCACTTTCCCGTTCCATAACAAACGCGGCAGGAACGACCGCTTGATGAAGAACCGCCTGATGACGACGAGCTGCTTGATGACGACGAACTGCTACAATACCCCACAGAAGAAACCGTGTTAGGAACGTAAGTGGCATTGCCCACTGGCATAGTGGCTGGCATATAGCCGCCCATCGGAGCTGTCCCCATTGAACTGAGCCCCATCAACACGCCCTGCCCGAAATCTCCGCAGGAGGACAGCAAAAGCGTCATTGAAAAAATTGAGAGTAGAGTTTTGAGTTTCATATATATGTTTTATGGATAGGTATTCTTAAAGAGCTGTCATGGATGTCATCCTCATTTGCCTTCCTCTTCATCAAAGGCTTCATCAGCCATACTTGCATATAGGTTGCGTCGTTCTGATTCTGACGCTGGAGCCGCGCAACAGTCATTCATCTCATCTGTTTTCTGTTTTGCCAGACGGCTGAAGAGATTCATACGAGTGTTGCAGTCCTTCTCCATCGAAGCACGTGTACCCACGTCGCTATAGTCGAAATTTCGTGCATTGCGGATAGACATAGACATGGCCACCTCAACAGAGTCTTGATTGGCTCCCATATAGGTGAATGACCATCCCTCACCACGAAGTCGCTCCACAAGTTCCTTGATGCTCTTGCCGTTGTACTCGCGGGAAGCATTTTCCATACCGTCCGTGATTATCGTAACGACCACCATCGCATCCGGCAACCCCTGAACATGTCTGTGCATACGAGTGAGCGTGAAGCCCATAGCGTCATAGAGAGGGGTCGAGCAGCACGGCTGGAAATCCTCTATCTTCAACGGATTGGCCTCCGCCACTGGGGTGTTGTCATACAAACGTTTTGTCTCACAGCTACAGAATGTCACCAACGACACAAAATGGTCCTGGGTGTCGGCAAACTTCTCCTGGGCTTTCTTGATTCCTGCCAAAGTCTCGTTGAACCCATCAACAGCAGCTCGGCGTATGCTCCCCATCGAACCGCTACGATCGAGGATGATGACATTGAACACCTGGGTCTTCTGAATTTCCTTCTTTGTTTCCATTTTCTTCCTGTATTATAGTTGTTAACTAAATGAGCGCATTGCCCAAATTTGGATTTTGGTTATTTATGATGCACTGAGAAAGAAAGTAACCATTGGGTAGCCGAGAATCTAATATGTATAGGAATTACTTTGCGGTGGTCTTTATAGCACTATCAATCTTTTTATTATTAGTTTTTATTACATTATTAACGTATTTCATAAAGGAAATATAATTTCCCTTAAATAGATTGATATCAATTCTGCCTGCATCATAACCTTCAAGAACTCCCTTATCAGTTCTCTGCCATAAATGCCAGTCGAAATTGTCCGGTCCTTTTTCGGAATACCTTGCTATCCAGAAATCGTACATCTTCAGTCGCTCATCATTTAGGTATTGGTTACGTATGTTCTCTCTTGTATATATTATGGGACGCACATTCATAGTGGCCTCTATCTCTCTTAGCCATTGAAGAGTTTTCTCCACCAAGAATTCCTTACCATACTCCTTTATCTCCGCCACCACTTCAATGTCAAGCGCAGGAGGCATGTCCCCAGGTGTCCAATTAGCAGTTTCCACAAAGTTTTTAACCTGTTCTTCTATCGGACTTCCCAAGTGCAGGAAATGATATGCCCCTTTTAATATGCCATGACGCTCTGCTTCTGTTGCACGAACGCCATAAGTGTCATCTTTTACCGTAGCTCCTTCTGTCGCCTTCAAGTAAACGAAGAACACAGGTTGCATATACTTCTTTTCTTCGGGTTTCCCATTATATACATTGCCGTTTTTATCACAATAAAGAGCAAAGTTATCCCAATCAACATTCGATTGATAATGAGAAAGATCAACGCCATAAACGCTTCCACCAACACGATAGTTAGCATCTGACACGGCTTGAAATATACCATTCTTATATCTACCAAATTCCATACTGCCGTCCATTTTTACAGACCGCCCAAGACCCTCTTTTGCATTTTTATGCCAATTGCCAATATACTTTCTGACGATGTCGCAGTCTGCCTTACCTTGCATCCTCTTACCATTCACAAAGGCATCAGAATATTCAATGATTCCGAATCCCTCATTGTTGAGGGACTTGTCGAATTTTCCACGGTAAATCGATGATAGTGAAGTACGCTGCCCGTAAGGCAACTCATCGTTACGCCAGTTTCCTTCATAAATAGTGCTGTCGGCAGTTGTCAACCGTCCAAATCCATGCCTTGTTTTTGTGCCTTTGATTATGGAACCGTCATAACGACTACCGTCAGCCATTATCAATCCCGTAACTTCCACAAGCAGTTGCTTTTCATCTGCAACAGGGTCCTTTCGCAACCTGTCATACAACGGTGATGGTACCATCAATCCTATAATAAACGTAACAACTGGAAGACCATACATGAGTATCTTCTTCCAATCAAGACCCGAACGAATCATACCTCTCAACTTATCTATTAACATATAATACAATTAATTGCGTGTATCATTTGCTGTCAATGTAATGTTCAAAAAATAAGTAGGTTGTCAATGTATTTTATACATGCTGAAGCTGCTCCCGATAGAGCATTTCAAATGTAGAAAATTGACACCCACTTATTTCTTGAATTTTACGAGATGAGGATTATTTCACGAATACCTTTTGGGCGTAATTTCCAATACGAACGATGTAAATGCCATTCGGCAAATTTTCAACAACGCTCGTTTTTCCAGAATATACAAGTACTCCATTATCTTTGTAAACGCTCACATTCACTTCCTTGCCAAGGCGTAAACTGCCATGAGTGACATTGATTTCTGGTCTTTCCGTTTCCACGGCCTTAACTCCTGTCGATTCAATCCGTTCGGCTGTCACGTTATAATACATCGCCTCCAACTTACCATTGGTCCATTTTTCTTCAGTCGCCGACCACGTGAATGAAGCAACATAGAAAGTACCCAGAGAAAGACTTCCGTCTTCGTTTTTCTTCAACTCCCATGTTAAAGCCCAATCATCAGCAGCGTCATCAAAAACACGTAATTCATACAACGGATCTTGGCGACCCGTATATCTCAACAGAGAATTTTCCTTCAAGTCAACAGTGGCCGTGCCATTGCCATTGTCATGCAGTTTGAAGGCGCCATCAGAAAGAACTCGTAGCAAATTCTCACCAAAGAAAGTCGTGATACACGGCACACTATCCTTTTCTTCTATAACCATTTCAAACTCGTCAGGATATTCTCTTGTCGGATTATTCTCCACGTGTTTTGACTTAACATGGTAGCGACCACACCAATCCGTCTTTACTCCTTGAGATTTGGCTTTCACCGTCAATTGGCACACCGCGGCAAGATGGTTGGCGGTTGTAACAATAATATTGGCAGTTCCTGCAGACTTGGCCACAACCAAACCATTTGCTCCGACTGTAGCAACATTCGTGTTGTCGCTCATCCAAGACATGGACTTATCGGAAGCATTTGCGGGCTGCACTGTTGCATTGAGTTGCAATGTCTCGCCTTCCACAATAACGGCCTTAGTTTGGGAGAGGACAATGGCCGTTGGAGCAACTTTTTCTTTGACCGTAACATAACAGGTAGCCGTTTTCCCGCTTCCATCCTTGGCTTTGCATGTGATAATGGCTGTCCCCGCAGACCTTGCAGAAATCAAGCCCGAACTTGATACCGTTGCAACACTATTACTATTGGAACTCCATTCCACGCTTTTATTGGTGGCCGAACTTGGAGTGACATTAGCAATGAGTTGCAAAGTTTCGCCCACCTCAAGAGATGCAGAAGTCTTATTGAGCGAGATGGCATTGACAGATACTTTGTCAGACTCCACCTTGACATAACAAGTGGCATATTTTCCACTGCCGTCTGCTGCCCGACAAGTAATAGTAGCGATTCCAGCCTGCTTAGCCTGAATCAAACCATAACTATCGACGGTTGCGACAGAGTTGTTGCTGCTTGACCAATTCACTCTACGATTTGTTGCATTGTTAGGATAAACCGATGCCGTCAGCTGCGTTTCCTTTCCTTTTGTCATTGACAGAGATTCTTTATTTAAACTGATAGACTCTATATAAATGGGTTTAGCTGTAACATTCACCAAGCAAGTAGCAGATTTATTACTGCCATCAGCTGTCGTAGCTGTAATAACTGCCCATCCCGCTTTTAGCCCAGCTATTACTCCATTGGTTCCGACTAATACAACTGCTGGGGCCGAACTGCTCCACACAACTTCTTTATTTGTTGTATTATCTGGGGAAACCGATGCCACTAATGTTTCTGTACATCCTTCTTCAATTGTAAGTTCTTGATGATTCAAAAATACATTATTTGCTAATATCGGATTTACCCTAATTGTGCTTTGAGCAGACACTCCATTGCTTGCCGTACATGTTATAGTTGTTGTTCCTACACCAATAGCTGTAACAATACCGTTGTTTGTATAACCGCCGATTGAATTTTTTTCATTCGTCACAGTCGCGACAGAGGAGTTTCCAATTGCATAAGTAATAGTGCTTTCTACTCCATCAGGATATAGCTTGGGCTTTATCTTATAGTTTTCTCCTAATGTCATATTAATCTCTGAAGGTATTCCTATCTGTGTTACCTCATCAATCGTAATATGATAAGAAGCACAATAGAAATTATCGTTATATCGGATCCATATCGCATATAAATAAACGCCTTTCTTATTGGGTGTTAGCTTTACTACCTTATGACTGGAATTACCATATTGTAGTACCTCTTTAGAAAAAGCAAGTTCATCTTCAACTACAAATTTAAAAAAACTAGCTTTTTGTTGATCCCAATAAGATGTGATACCGACATCATAAATTGGATCAAGACTAAAACTCTTTCCCAATGTGACGGTAATAGATTTTTCAACATTTCCTAATGCAAAAGAGACAACAGGAATAATGCTGAACAATAGTAAGATGATTTTTTTCATTAGTTTTTGAGGCTATCAATAGTTCGTTAAAAAATTAACTTGATCAATTTTGTGGAGTAAGGAGTTATATCTTATGCCCTGTTTTTTGCCGCTTTGAGTATTTGTCATCGGTCACATAGCCCGCTATGATCCCTCTTCCAAAACCAATAAATAAAAATACAGGTCAAAATTACCCAACTTACTCTTTCACTATTACTCAGGACAGAAATATGGGATATTCTGTAACCAACAGCCACCCCGACGCGCAGGCCCAAGCCTTTCCGCATCAGGATGGCTGTACATGTTCATCTATTTTTCCTGTTTACCACCATGCTTCACTTGACTTTCTTTGCGCCGCGCACAATGGCTTTTGCTTTTGAGCGGAGCTTTGCGAAAGAAGCGCTGTCGCGTTTCATAAGGCTGGTAATTTCATTGTATCTACTCGTAAGTGGGTCATTGATAAGTACATAAATCACCATTCTATCTTTCGGGAAATACGTGATTCCCATTGTTGATTCTGCAAAGGTGGACTTATCAACCCAAGCATACTGACTGCCATCGGCTGTCGTTCCCTTATCGAATTTATGGTACTTCGAGTTGAAATAGTCAACGACGGTGGAAAGCGTTGTTTGCTCCGTCAGGAGAAGGATGGTGTTTTTGCACTTGCCTGTGTTGCTGTCAAGCATGAAAGACACGATACTGACGTTTTCAGAGCCCACGACATAATACATGGAGGTGCCATCCTCTTGGTATGGAGCGCCATATTTGGAAACGATCTGATCGTGGCTCATGCCGAGCGCCTCATAATAAGTACCGAGCATTTCTTTTTTAGGGGCTTCATGCTGCTTCATTGAGAGCTTTGTGTAGGTCAGCGTTCCATTCTTCAGGTCGAACACAACCTTCATGGTCTTGTCGTCGTTGTAGAACACCAAAGAGGTTTTCGAAGACTCCGTCTTTTCTTCCTTATACTTGGCCAAGAGATATTTGTACACTTCATTTGCATCAGAAGTGGTATCCATGTAAAGCCAGAATTCAGAAACTTGCTTGTCGGGATTAAAGACAAAACCAACCATGGTGATGTACTTGTTTCCCGATACAGTATAGTAGTCGCTGCCGTCCTTCGAATAGGAAGCATCAGACATGAGCAACTTATATCCGTACTCGCCCATCGCTTTCTTAACGGCGGCCTGGTTGGCACCAAACAAGGGGACGAAGTCCTCCCAAAGTTCCTTCACATGGGCTTTCTGGAAGAAATGCTGCGTTTCACAAAACACGATTCTTCTCTGCTGCTTATTGTAGACGACAATTGCCTTTGAGGTTTCGGGGTCAGAAGAAGATGAGAAATACACGTAGGAATCATTTCCCTTCATCTTGTAGTAATGCGAATTCATATAAGACAAGACGGCTGATTCTGGCACAGACTCTTTCAACACCAGTTGAATCTCATTGGTCAGATTGTCTTCTGGGCACAGGAACACGTTAGTAGAATCGGCAACGTCATGAAAGGTGTGTCCATAAGCGTAGGAATAGCCGTCAGTTCCAGGCACAGGCGTTCCCAAACTGCTGAGGGCCTTAGTCACGCCAGCATAGTTAAGTCCAATCAGACCAACATAGTCATACCACAAATCTGCGCAATTGTCGCCAACGGTCACCTTCACCCATACGGCTTTTTTACTTGCATTATTATCATTCGTTGTCGCCGCATTGAGGACTTTGATATAGGTGATGCCCTTTTCTCCTTCCGCCTTAATAACACCAGAGCGGGGATTAACGCTTGCAATTCGCTCATTTTGACTTACATAAACGAAAGAACTGCTTCCACCATACTTGATTTCAACGGTTTCGCCGACATTCAAGGTATATTCCTCAACGATTCTTTCCACTTTGTGCATACCATCTTTAGAGGAGGACAATGTGAAACTGTTTTCTGTCAGGTCTTTGACCGTCCAATCAATGTAATTCATATCTCCCATAAAGGGGTAGGAATAGGTAAGCTTATTGGTTTTACTATTGAACTCCCACGATCCTTCGGTTTCTCCGCAGCGTGAATAATTGGCATAGCGGTCATAAAGCTTGCCACTTTCTGAGAAACGCATTTCTTCATTCATGGCTTCTTCATACCAGCTTCCAACAAGGGAGGTAGAGAGTTCACCAGAACCACCAGGTTCGTGGTCACAAGATTCTTCGGAACAGGATGACATTCCGAAAATCAACGCCATTACGGCTAAAGAGATTTTTTTGAACATAATATTAAGGGTTTAAGTTGTTATTTTTTTTAACCAGCGGAAGTAACTTCACCGGGGTTTTCATCATTTGAGCCTGTTATACTACCAGTTTCTTCTCCTTGGCCTGAAATTGGTTTATTTACAAGGTCTTCTTTATGAGTTTTCCTTTCTTCAACAGTACTGCTATCAGAAGAAGGCTCAGATACTTGAGATTCCGTCGGTTCAATTAAAGCGCGCTTTAATTGAATTTTAGTCGAAGCGACCAAGGTCGGGTCTTTGCATATTACCTTTATGACAACCGTCATGTCTCTCAGGCAGGCCTTCGTGACTTTGATGGTACTGTCTTTCTCGTTAATCTCTATCATGGTCGGGTCATAATCCAAATGGTCTAAGCTGTCGCCGATGATTGCAATGTGATACCGCGTGGATTCACCAGTTTTCAGTTTATCCTTATCCACCCATATCTCCACACGCTTGACAGAAGGTTCTTCTGCTCCGCCAATGATTGAATAGCCAGCATAGAGAAGGGCTGAAATCATGCACAAGCCAAAGACGATGGCCAACCAGGTGGACATACTCATGGCATTACGGGAGGAAGTTGCGTCCTTGTCCTTGCTTTTTTGAGCAGGGGGATTTCCCGAATCGATTTTAACCTTCAACAAAGCAATGGTGATATTGTCGCTTCCTCCGGACTGCAAGGCGGCAGCAGTAAGCTTCTCTTTGCAAGTCTGGAGATTGCCTGTTTCCTCTTCAATGATGCCACCAATTTCCTCATCGCGACAAACGCCGCATAAGCCATCGGAGCACAAGAGAATGACTTCTCCATCTTCAACGTCGTATTCCGCTACATCGGCCTTGGCCTTTTGCGAGAAATCGCCGAGACTCCGGGTGATGACGTTGCTGTTGGGATGGTTCATGGCTTCTTCCTCGGTAATGGTGCCTGCATCCACCAATTGCTGCACGTAAGAATGGTCTTTCGACAAGCGTGCGATGCCTTTTCCTTTGACAAAGGAATAGGCCCGGCTGTCGCCCAACCACGCCACATAGAGTTTTTTGCCCAGCAGCCACGCAATGACAACGGTTGACCCCATGCCATAGGTGGAAGCGTCTTTCTCGGTCCTTTTTTTGATGCGGACATCACATGCAACAACCGTCTTTTTCAAAAACGACTTGATGGCATCGGGTTTGGCAATCACCTCTGGCGAAAGATGGTCAGACGCGAACATGTCCTGAACTGTGGCAACGGCAATTGCGCTTGCCACTTCTCCGGCATTCTGTCCTCCCATGCCATCGGCCACCACCATGACGCAACCTTTCGTCCCAAGGCGGATGGCCTGCCGATTATCGGCAGGCACAATCCACGCTTCTTTATTCAGGTCTGGACAAACGGCAAAGTTGTCCTCGTTGTTATCTCGCAAGCCCACATCGGTGCCTGCAAACAATTTAAATGATACCATACGCGTTCTTATAACCTATTCGACAGACCGGGATTTTTTCTTTTTCCCGCTCTTGTCCTTACGCTTTTCGGCCGCCTCTGACTTCGTAATGCCAGTCGGTTGCTCAGTCTTGGTCATTTTATCGTCAACACACAGCAATTGCAAATTCCAGCTTCCTGTCTCGCCCTTGATGGCAACGCCAGACAAGAAATATTGCACACGACCGCCGCGGTCGAACTTCGGTGTGACAAACAATCCGCCGAGGATTTTTTCAGGGTTAAGCACTGAAAGGGCCAGCAAGGAACTGTCGGCCTTGGCTTCCACCTCATAGGGAAGCTGCTGGAAGTCAACGACCATTGCGCTGTCTTGCACGTCGCTCCGCGAATAGGCCCAAATCATATAACCTTTCTTGAAACCTTCGACATTGTCAATGTTCAAGCCGAAATTGCTGATGGCATCCACATGCATATAAAGGTCCTTGCCGCTATTCATGGGACGGACATACTCGCTTTCCCCCTTGACTTCGAGATTGACAGACTTATAGTCTGCTTGGTCAACAGGACGCTGATAGGTCCAAAAGAGAACAGGGGTATATTTCCCCGACGCATTGTCTCTTGCATAATCAAGGTCTCTCTCCCAGGGAGTGACCACGTCTGAGAGAAAAATCGTTCCGCCCGAAACCTTAATGGCCAACGAATAGCTCTCCCCATAGAAGGGCTTATTGTTTTTGCCAAAGTATTCGCCGTTTCGTTCAAGGCGATATTGCTGACGAACAACAGACAGCTCTGGCTTTATGGCTTGCATTTCAGCACCAGAACTGGCACCGACAGCAGCAGCGGCAGCCAATGCCTCTTGCTGGCGCTTGAGGTCTTTCAGTTTGAATGTACTTTGGGCGCTGCCTCCTAAAGCGCAGCACGCCATCACTGCCAAAAGCAGTGACCTTTTTAAAACTTTCTTCATGACTATCTCAAATTGGAAATTGAACAAAGACCACCATTGTGATCACCGCGACCGAAAGAAACGATACCTACAGCCTTGAGTTTGCCGCCGTCGTTATAGAACACCGGACCTCCTGAATTTCCAGACTCGAAGTTTCTTGCACTAATTTGGATGACACCATCGTCGAGTCCTTTTCGCGAAGTCTTGCACGACCCATACAAGCAACTGAAATTATAGGTATCAAGGGCTCCCCATCCGTGAGGGAATCCAAGCAAATGCAAATCAGCGCCCACAGGCAGAGAAGAGGCCAAATTGGCATCGACAACGATGTTTCCCTTCTGATTGGTCCGAAGGTACGCCCAATCTGAAGACATGGTGGTTTCCTCTCTCCACACAAATCCTCCAGAGATGTTCAAGTTGTGCTCCGTTGAATGGTTCATCACAAAATCAGAGCTCTTGAATCTCAACACTTTCGTTTTGCTGCGAGCCTCAAAATGTGCAATAATTTTCCAGCCCGGAGTGTTCATGCCGGTAGCGAGATAAGGAATTATCTGCTTGGCATTCTCTCCTGTAGGCACACCGCCAGATTTTGGGAAAAGCCATAGACACAAGCAATGCTTTGCCGTGATGAATCTCCCGTCTGAGGTCAGAAAGCCTGTGCCATACCAGCCATAGTCAGGGATTTCCTCTTCACTTTCACCGTCTGTTACAACAACGCGGGTCGTGCGAATGAAGAAAATGTCGTCTTCAACAGACGAGACTAACTTATCGAGATTCTTATCGGGTCGATGACCGCCGCTACTAACAATGCTATAGTATTTTTTTACTTTTTCATCTAGCTTGCGCCTCTCATTATCGGCAATAGCAATCAAAGAGTCTAATTCGGAGTTTTTGCCGACAAGGCTGTCAATGGTTTGACTGGCTTTAGCAATTTGGCCTTTGAATTTCGCCGTCTGCTGATCGAAGTCTTGCTTCATCATGACATTCCAATAAACAAGGCCTCCCACAGCAATCACCATCAGGCACGAGATGCATGCAATGGCTGTTTTATAGGGTCGCAACGCCTGTTTGCGAAACAGCTCAAAGCGTTCTGTCATCTTGATGCTTGACACCAGGCTCTGCTTACCAGCCGGAATGATGAAGCCCATCCTTGGGCCTCCCGTTGAAAGCTGGATTTCGTCTCCATTCTCCAAATACCATTCGTTTTCAATGGGGCGACCATTCAAAAACGTGGAATTTGTTTTGGAAAGCTGAACCAACTTCCAGCGTTCACCATCCTTCACAATGGCAGCATGGCGACGGCTGACAGTTGAAAACGTTTCGTCGAACCGCACTTGGCATTTTGCGTCGCGACCGATTTCAACCTGATCGATGATGATTTTCTGCGATTCGCCCGCCTTGTGGTATTTCGAAGCATCCTTATGTTCCAAAATAAAATATCGACGCCCATTGCCGTTTACCAGGGCGCTCACACCAGCTCCAACGGAGCCTCGCATGGTGCGTTTGTATTGAATATTCTTGTTATCCATAAATTTTTAAAAGTTGATGTTGCCCTGCAAAGAGGGCTGAGTAATGGTGTTTCAACTATTTCACCTTGATTTTATACTCGCCAACGGTGATGATGTCTCCGGTAAAGACCTTGAGTCCGTCGCAGGAGACTGGCGTGGCATTCAGATAAGTGCCATTGGTGGATGCCACCCAGCGCTTCTCGTCTTTCATCCATTGCCCGTCTCTTATTATCCAGAAACTCCCGTCTTTCGATTTCTCAAGTGTGAAATGATAGCGCGACACGTAGACGCTGCTCTCCGGAAGTATGATGTCGTTGTTGTCACACCGCCCGACACGCAGCATTCTTCCCCTTGCTTTCAAATGGCTGTTCAGCGCATAAGAAGTTCCGAGGTTTTCTCCTTGAGTGACCACCAGAACTGAAATGGAAGTTGAACGGGAAAGTTTTTCCTGCGCATGATGCAAACTGACGTTTCCCATCAGCGGTTTCATGTCTTGCAACACGTCCAACGCGCTTTGATAGCGCTCCCGATAGTCGGGTGCCAGACAACGATTGATGATATACAGCCAATCATTGCCGTGTGGCGAAACCCTGAGTTTCTCCACATCCCAATTTCCCTTCTTGGCATTTCGCTGATAGAGCGGCAAATCTTCAACCCTCTCAATGTCTCCGAAAGGGAAGGATCCGCCAGTCAGCAGTTCATAGAGCATGACGCCAAGCGACCAGATGTCAACGGTTGGGAGATAAGTGACACCGCCCCCGACACGTTCCGACATTTCAGGTGCCATATAGAGCGGCGTGCCCTGCACTTGCTTTGGGCGCTTTTTCCACCACCCCACTTCAGACATTCTCTTCGACCGGTCCATTTCTCCCACAACGCCAAAGTCTGTGAGAGCCGCCCTGTCGTTGCTGCGGATGAGCACATTTTCGGGTTTCAAGTCCCGATGAACCTTTCCTTCTGAATGAAGAATGTGTAGCCCTTCCAGAATGTCATGAAAGTATTGCGGCAATCTGCTTAGGTCTTTACCAATGAGTTTTGACAGGTCGCCATGAGCGCAATATTCCATCAACAAATAAGGATTGCCCTTTATGGTTCCGAAATCCAAACTGTGAATCAGATATTCGCTCACCAGCCTTCCCGTTTTATACTCTTGCTCGAATTTTGCCACCAAGGGGGCGTGCAAGTCACAGGAGACCTCCCAAAGTCTGAGGAGTTTCAAGGCATAGTTGTTTCCTCTTACATCCTCAACCTTGAACACATCGCCATAAGAGCCACTGCCTATTTTGCAGACAACGGAGTATTTGCCGTCTATCAAATCGCCAGATTTAATGTCAAGCCGATATGCAATCATTGTTTTCGCTTATATAAGTAGCATGAGTAGGTAGGTAAGTAGGTCTGTAGATGTTCAAAAATATTCTATAGTATCCATGCAGGGGAAAACCTGTCTGATACTGTTTCTGAACACCTACTACCCCTTCGGGCAACTGCTCATTCAAAACGATACAACTGATTGCCAAGGAGAATCAAGTCGCCCTTTTGAAGTTCAACCTTGCGGGCAGCCTGAACAAAAGTTGTTTTGAACTCGCTTTTGTCTTCGATGGCCCATTTGCCATTTTCAAAGGTGATATCGGCCTGCTCCTGCGAAGTGATGGTTGAATTTTTCGGGTCGGTGTTGTCGCGGTTCAAGACCACCGCATTACCCTCAAAGAGCAATGGTTTTCCTTCCGGCATTCCAGTTTCTTCAGAAATCGGAACGAGTTTGAACTCGGCTTCTTTCTCTGCCTTTCTCATCGGACGCACCGTCTTCCGCACGTCTTTCGCCACCTTCTCTGAAGAGGAAGAGAAAGAGGAGTTGAAGAAATCATCAAGCACATCGCCCCCTGCGTTCCCCGAAGAGGGGACTTCAGGCGTATCTGCAGCGCCCACTTTATAGCCGCATGCGGAACATTCTCCGTTTTCCAGATGGTAACCGCATTCTGGACACTCACAGTTATTAACAACAACCGATGGTCCGCCAAGAGGCACTTCACGCACGGTGGCTTTGGGATTGAACTCCCCGGCAGCCTGGCGGCTCGTTGGCCGACCATTGTTGTCCTGACCTGAAGCAGCGGCACCGGCATTTTCCGGTGCGCCGCCAACAAGGGGCTTATTGCATTTCTCACAAGTCTCTTTTCCCTGGGGATTATCCCAGCCACAGAATTGACATCTCATAATTTTTTATCTTTTTGATTTCAAATATCTTAAAGTGTAAGCGAGCTTAAATTCCAACGTATTCAAACGATGCTTGTAGCCCTTCATCGTGACATCGCTGACGTTCAACACCGTCCAGCGTTCGTTTTCCCAATAGTTTTTGTTGGCCATGTTGGTCAGCATCTGGGTGTATGAAATGCCAAATGAAAGACCTGCCCACTCATAAGCCACACCAAAGCGCAATCCGCAATTCACTCTGTTGAACGGAGATTGCTGGAATTTGTCATGCTGAGGAGCAGCGGCGTCATTGCCTGTCGTGTACATTTTCTCCCAATAAACGCAAGGTTGGAAGAGATTGAACTCAGCATTGACGGCTGTGTGGTGCAGATAATTTGAATTATCCAATGGCAAATGAGTTACATTGCTATAAGCCTTCATCGTTTCGCTGTCTGAATTACCCGATAATTTCATCTTGGCAGAAAGACCGAAATTCAAGACAGGACCCATATTCAGCTGTATATGGCTGACGTTATTGATTTTAAACCGATAGGATGCCAAAACAGGAACCTCCAGCATGGTATGGGTGTATTCCTCCGTATAGGAATTCTGAACTTCACCCTTTCGGTATTCATACGCATTATTTACTCCCCACGGATAAGAGAGGATGGTGTTTTTGTTGAACTCGTTCTTATATTTTATCTGGCTGAAGTTCACACCAGCCGTCAAGAAGATGTTCTTATAAAGGCGAACATCTGCAAAGAGGCCCACATTGAAGCCTGTTGCAGACTTGTAGGACGCATTTTCTTCGCTCGTTCCGAGTCCGTAGTCCAACACCGAACCCATGTAATCACCCCCAGCAGAAGCGCCAATAAACGGAACATAATAGCCTGCACTCACGCCGAGAGAGAAATTCCGTCCGCCAACGAGCTTGGAATCTGGGAAGATGAGATCCTGGGGCATTCGGGGCGTTTGGGTGATCATGACACCTGCGGTCTGGCGGTCGGTTCTCACCTGCACACTTCCTGAACGCGGTTCGCCATTGGCGATATTCTTTCCGCATTCAATTCGAATGCTGTCCTTGCCGACTTTCTGCACGTTCATCCATGTTGGATAATCGCCTACAAACCAGTTGGCAGCATCGGTGTACACCTTCACATAATGAACGTCACCTTCGGAATTAAGCACGAGGTCGTTTTGCGAGAGCGTCAAGTGTTCCTCTCCGGCAGCCTGATACAACTTGATTGTTACAGACTTCGAAGGCGACACGACGATAATGTCTGCCGTACGCTCCATGACACGGTCGTTGGGCGTGACAATGATGTGAAGTCCGTCGTCCTTTTTCTCAATCTTACACCATGAAGGAACCGACGTCACGTCCCAGTTGGCGTTAGATTCAATGGCGATGCTGTCTTCTGTGCCTTTTGCTGGGAAAGAAAGGCTCTGGGCACCCACTTCAATGTATTCAGGTCGCGCCTCTTGTACAACTCGTACCGACTTATACAAGTCTCCGCTCTTGACCAGAAGGGTCACGATTTTGCGTCTTGTGCTGTTGTTGGCTTGTCGGCACTGGATGATGAAGTCCTTGGAATTGTCAGCATTGACACTACACCATTCCGTAGTGCCATCAACCTTCCATTTCTCCGTAGACTTGACCTTGATTTGCTTATCACCTCCCTGATAAGGAATCAGAATCTCCTGATCAGAAATTTCCAACACAGGAAGTCTCTTACGGCATTTCTCAATCTGTTCATCACAGTCGCGACGCAAATTGGGGTCACATTTTTTTGCACGCTGGTAATAGCTGATGGCTTCAAGCCATTTCTTGCTATCCCTCAACGAATTGGCTCTCTGGTATAAATCCATACAACTCTGAGCACTAATTTGCAGAGAGCCGGCCAGCAAGCCCACTGCTACAAAAAATACTTTGTTCGTAATTTTCATTTCCTTTATATTTTAGAAGTTTTGATGGCTATTTTTTGGAGTCCATGGAGTGACATGGGGTGAGGTTATATGGGATGGGGGCATATCATGTGTCATGGTAGGTCCCCGTTCTATGTCTTGACCCGCTGAAGGACACACATCTTCGTCCCATTTATTTTCCTTCACCCGTTTTTTAGGCTTAGTCTTTTTCGTGGGCACTTTCTGCTTTACCTTCGAAGGCGTAACATAGTTGATTAACACCGAACACCTATTCTTGAATTCTTTTGAAGCAATGTCGGCCTGAGCCTTGCCATATTCCACGCCTTTATTATACAGATATTCATACGTGCTGTCTATCATCTTCTGAGAAGCGGCCCACATCTTAATGCCCTTGGACTTGACGGAATCTGTGACCTCAAGACGCTTTGCTTCTGAAACGATTTCAGCGGCAGAACACAACCTCTTTTCATCAACCGAGGCCATGTTTTTCTTGTTGATTTCCTCTGTGGCAATCGTGACTGCTTCTTCCACCTTTGAAAGATAGATGTCATCGTTCTTATTTATCACAGGAGCTGGCGGTATCGGTGGTATCGGCGGATCAGGATCCACTGGTTGACTTAAAAAGTAATAGCCACACACAACAAGCAACGAGACAGAGGCAACGCCTGCGATTATTTTTTTGAAAGGACGCTTTGCTCTGGGAGTTGATGCCAAACCATTCTTGTGACGTCTGGCACGTTCAACGATTTCTGAAGCATCTGGTCGGTTCCATGCGTCGAAAGCCAAACAGTCGTAAATCAACCGCTTTAACTCCTCTGAAACGTCTTTTTTAATCGGAGGAATCTTGCCGTTTTGGGCTTTCTGAGAAACCCCACCATATTGGCCAAACGGCGTGTCGCCTGTTACGATTTCATAAAGCGTCGCACCGAAAGCCCATATATCACGGGCATGAATGTCTGAAGATTCGGTTCCGAAACTTTCATTAGACATATACCACGTTGTTCCGCCGCCAACAGAACCTTTCACAGACTTTCTGAGCGTGTTTCTGGTTCTTGTGCTGATGCCAAAATCTATGATTAAATACTGACCATCGGAATTTATCAATATGTTGTCGGGCTTGATGTCTTGATGCGTTATATCGTGTGTGTGCAAGTATTGAAGTCCGGAAGCAACCTGTTCTATGAAATCCCAAAGTTGTTCCTCATCAAAATTTCCAATAAGTTTTTTGGCCGACCCATTTTTGCACACACTCATTGCAAGATACGGCAGTTCGTCGTCATGGATGCCAAAGCCAATGGCATGAATGATGTTGGAATGATTCAAGCCACACAAACGGGCGAACTCCTTCTTGAAGTCTTCCTTCCCTTCATCATCGAGTTCGCCGTTAGGCGTATATATTTTTAGGGCAACATCGATGCCCGCGTTAGTGTCGTGTGCTAACCACACCTCAGAAAATCCCCCACCGCCGATTTTTTCAATCAGCCGATAGCGGTTGTCGAATTTCAAGTTAGGGTCTTTGGAGTCTTTTATGTCTGCGAGATTAATCATTTTTATATGTGGTCTCTTTTTAGTGATGGTGAAAGAATAAGTTGGTCAATTGGGGCCTGTCTTTTTGTTGGTTCTGGAATTTGTAGCATTGTGGGCTATGCGACCGATGAAAAATTTCAGAAACGACTAAAAGACAGGGCATAAGAATATGATTCCTTTTCCCCTCATAATTTTCAAGTTATTTTTTACAATTACTAAGTATTTGATTCACCTCTTCATCCAATCCAAACGGAGGCTTTGGAGGACGAAGCAAGCCTGTATGTCACATCGGTTTCTATTGAAACACAGAATTGGCCCCACACGTCCTGCATGGAAAAGCCACCATCAATTAACAGAAAATTTGATTTGAAACGAAGGATGTTGGTTTTTTAAAAAATTAAAGGGACGCCATCAATCGGCAAAACCTGCTGCAAGCACAAAGTCTGAAAGCCACAAGCAAAGAACCCTCTTTCACCGGCAACGAATAATTGCTCCTCTCCTTAGCAAGCAACGCAACACTGCAGCAAAAAGCCCTGTTCAGCAGTGACAGACGCACCGCCGTCAAACGCCTTGACAACAAATAGTTACGATTGAGGAATTATCGGGTTAACACTTCCTTCATCTCTTAATCATGTCATAGAACTATCCATTTGATGATGATTTAATAGCCTAAAATTCTATTGCATCAATAGCAATTGGACACAAAAAAAGCGTGAACCTTTCGTTGTCGTTCCACCTTCGAGGCTCTCGCATTTGCCCTGTACCGTCGAACGAACAACGAACAGAGCCCACGCCGATATGATATACCATCTGATGCTACCCAAAAACGAAGAGACATGTCATGGCACGCACTAAAAAGTGCTGCCATGACATTACTCATCTAAACTGGGTAGGCGAATAACCACATCACCTGGGCATCTATCGCTGCCTTGTCTTGATGGTACATGAAACTTGCGAGATTTCGAAGGTCAAGAACAAGCGTTGATAAACGCCTTAATATATGTCGATCTCCTGTTTCCCACCCATACCCCACTTCTGCTTCGGTCCGAAGAACTGACCTTTGACTTCTGCTCGGCGTAGGCTCAAATTAACCTTTGTTCTTAAAACGCTCCATCTGGAGGCGCTCCCAAACAAAAGATTAATTCAGGAAATCAATTGCAAAAGTAGTGAAAAGTTTAGATGAGGGAAGCTTCTCAATATAAATATTCGGATGTTTTACATCATTTAACAAATCCGTATATTTACATTTTCCGAGTTCGCTGGCAAAGGTGGGGGCTGCCATCGGCTTATGTTTCAAATTCAACTCGTGTTGGGTATGATTTCTTTTTTATCCATAGGGCGGGTTTGCTTTCGGAGGGCGCACAGACTGGCGGACGGATTTTCCGTAACACGCCTTGAAACGCCTTCTTTACTGGTGAAACGTTTTTGATTTCTTATCTCTCTATGAACAAAACGTCTGGGAAGTAACCCACGTTTCCAGGAAATCAACAAGAATGTGGCTGAGTATTGGTGAAAAGGGCCCTGAAAGTCTGCATCGATTGTTGCCGTTTCATGGTCTATTTCTCTCAGCGAACGCGGGAGCAGACGCAAGCGCATCTGGGAGCAGAGGCGGTCGTGTCAGGGGGCAGAGGCGGTCGCGTCTGGGAGCTGAGGCGGATGCAGACGGGGCCAAGTTCGCTGACAAGTTGGGAATTTGAGTTTACGAGGCATCGGGGGAGGCTGCTGCGAGTCTGGTTTGCGTTGCATCAAGGCTGTCGACTAGGGTGTTCAAAATCAAAAAAAATCTCTGCGCGGTTTTAAGATCCAAATAGCATGGCGGTTGCGGCGCAGCTGCCCCTGAAAGGTAGGGTGTTCAAAATCTCAAAAAAATCTGCGTTTTTTGCTAAATAATAAGGTGCGACGAAACTCTGGGGCGAAGCACTGTAGCTCACTTTGCTCGCAAAGTGAGGGGGACGAATATTGT
>ERZ1026854.629-NODE-629-length-24458-cov-4.619391_pt1 | contig 24458 bp, 27 predicted proteins | sample MGYA00380157_ERZ1026854 | MGnify/ENA primary metagenome ERZ1026854 (study PRJEB33269, sample SAMEA4719793) | human gut metagenome | biome: human-associated habitat; feature: organic feature; material: feces | place: Cameroon | collected 2013-10 ... | reverse complement strand
GACAGATCAAGAACCTGTTCGGCACCATACCGGGACTGGAGAAACCGCAGATGCATTACATGTGGCCGGATATCGAGGACTTTTCCCGTATGCTTTTGGAGCTGGCGCAGACGGTAGCGCCCAAGGTTACGATCATAGATGCCATTGACGCCATGGAGGGAAACGGCCCCACGGGAGGAACCTGCCATCCGCTGCATCTTTTGCTGGCGGCAAGGGATTTCTACACGCAGGATTATTTTGCGGCGGGACTTATGAAGCTGGATCCCATGGAGGTCGTGATGATCAGACAGGCGGTGGAGCAGGGGCTTGCAAAGCCGGACGAGATCACGCTTGTGGGAGATCCCGTGCCGGAGGATCTTACGCCGTTTCAAAAACCTGACACGCAGACGCTGGATTTTTCCGCCAAGCTGCCGGCATTCTTAAAGAAGCCCTTTGTGGCTGTCATGAGAAAGCTGTTCCGGTCTTACCCCCGGCTCAATGGGGAAAGCTGCGTGGGCTGCGGAAAATGTGCGGAGAGCTGTCCGGCGCATGTGATCGAGATAAAAGAAAGAAAAGCCAGATTTAAAAAGAAGGGCTGCATCTCCTGTTTCTGTTGTCAGGAGATGTGCCCTATGAAAGCGATTGAAGTAAAGCGGGCGCTCAAGCTTTAGGCGGGAGCGTCCGTTCCGTATATTTCGATCTGGGTAAGCGCCGGAAAGGGGGAGGGATCCTCCGCCTTGATCAGGCGGTCCATGGACAGCCAGGAAATGGATCTGGACGGAAAGGTAATGACATGGGGAGCAATGCTCTTCTCCAGAGGACATTCCAGAGTGCTTCCGTCCGAAAAATGGAAGGTTACCTGCGTCCACCAGTTGTCATGAGGAAAGTCGGAGCGGGTGTAGAGCAGGATCCTGTCGACGGACACGGTTCGCCCGAAGTCGATCTTGATGCAGGCATCATCCCTCATATTGATTCCCCAGGATGCATACGGCCAGTTACCGTGGGACAGGTTGGCGCGCACGCCGTCTATGGCGTTTCTGGCAGCAAAGACAGCCTCGCCGCGGGTGTGGACATTGGCGGAGGCATGGGGATAGCAGCAGACGGCATCCTCAAAATCATACGGGTTCAAGGCAAGATTCCGGTACGAAGCGGGAAGTGCAGCCTCGGCGTACAGATAGTGGGTAGATCCGGTGAATGCCTTGGGAGAATAGCTGTTGCGCTGTTCGCCGAAGGGAATCACATAGGAAAGCTCGCCTGTCAGGCAGACCAGCGCCTCGCCCATCGCATCATCCAACTGAATCCGAAGGCTTGCATTTTTCTCGGAGGAGGCAAGGACGATGCGATCTCCCTCCTCATATTCTCTTTCACACACAAGGTCTGTAAAATTTTCGCCGGAGGTCTCGCAGAGGATCCGGTTTTCTTTGTCTGTTATTTTGATTGTGAGCAGCATGCTTTTCCTTTCACGCCAGAATGGCACGTTTGATCGCGTCAAAAAGCTCGTCGTAGGTCTCATAAGCCGGAATGTCCGGGTACTCCGCCTTGATGGCGTCGGTACTCTTGAACAGGAAGCCTGCCTTGCTTGCCTGAATCATGCCCAGGTCATTGTGGCTGTCGCCGCTTGCAATGGTATCGTAGCCGATGGACTGCAGCGCCTTGACCGTGGTGTACTTTGATTTTTCACAGCGCATTTTAAAATCCGTGATTTCCCCATTGTCCGCAACCACCAAAGAATTGCAGAAGATGGTAGGATAGCCGAGCTTTTTCATGAGAGGTCCCGCAAACTGTGAGAAGGTGTCACTTAAGATGATGACCTGCGTCAGCTCCCGCAGCCTGTCCAGAAACTCCCTTGCACCGGGAAGGGGATCGATTTTTGCAATCGTCTCCTGTATCTCCTTCAGTCCAAGGCCGTGTTCCTTTAAAATGCCGATGCGGTACTTCATCAGCTTGTCATAATCGGGCTCGTCGCGGGTGGTTCTCTTTAACTCCGGGATCCCGGTCTCCTCCGCAAACGCGATCCAGATTTCGGGAACCAGAACGCCCTCCAGATCCAAACAAACAATTTCCATATTTTTCCCATTCCTTTTTCTTTTATTTTCCATATATTATAGCGGAAATACACGGAAATAGCCATACCCAAATTGTATGTTTTCCGGCATCGGGAATGCTTGACAGAAAAAGCAGGATGCTCTAACATGAAATTACTGTGTGCACGATATACAGAGTGTGCAGAGGATACAAAATGAACGGGGAATCAGGCAGGTTATGAAATTATTGATCAAGCAGCGCGTCTTTTCGTGGACGGACACCTATGATGTGTATGATGAATATGAGCAGCAGAAATATTTTGTGAAGGCGGAGTTTCTGACATGGGCGCACCACCTCCATGTCTCGGACACATCGGGGCGTGAAATCGGCGCCGTGCATCAGCATGCGTTTACCTTCCTGCCAACCTTTGACATTGAGGTCGACGGGGTCATGGTCGGGACTGTCCGAAAACAATTTTCCATCTTCAAACCCACCTACGAGATTGATTATAACGGGTGGCACTGCGAGGGGGATTTCCTTGCGTGGGAATATGAGGTCTACGCAGGCTGCAGCGAGGTGGTACACATCTCAAAGCAACCGTTTCACTGGGGGGACACCTATGTGATCGACATCCAGAATCCTGCGGACGAGGTGATGGCGCTGATGCTTGCCATAGCCATCGATGCCGCCAACTGCCCGGACGGGAATTGTTGAATACCTGATAAAAAAAATTGAGATGAACACTAAAGTTCATCTCTTTTTTAACGATATATATAGTGATACAGAAAAAAGCAAAAAGGAAAGGAGGAGTCAATATGCGTATCGAAGCATATAATCAGGTACAGCAGCTCTACAACACCAGAAAGCCGGGACAGGTAAAGCGCACGGCGGGAACGGGGCTCAAGGATCAGGTACAGATCAGCAGCATGGGAAAGGATTTCCAGACCGTGAAGGCGGCGGTTGCGGCAGCTCCTGATGTCAGGGAAGACGTAACGGCTCCTATCAAGGCGAGCATGGATGCGGGGACCTACGAGGTGAGCGTGGACAGCTTCGCTGACAAACTGATGAAGAAGTACGAAGAAATGAGGTAATCCCGGTGGCAAGCTTGATAGAAAACCTGATTGATGTATTACAACAGGAAACTGCAGTTTATGAGGAGCTGCTGGGATTATCAATGAAAAAGACTCCGGTGATCGTGGCCGGGGATCTGCAGGCGTTACAGCAAATCACGGATGAGGAACAAGATGTAGTGGGCAGACTTCATCACCTTGACGGCAAAAGAGCCGAGGTGGTCAAGGATATTGCCAACGTTATGAACATGGATGTTGAGACATTGAAGCTGGCGAACCTGATCAAAATGCTGGAGAGCAGACCGCAGGAGAGCGGCAGGCTTGCACAGGTGCATGACAAGTTGAAAAATGTGGTGCACAGTACGCAGAGGATCAACGAGCAGAACAGAGAATTGATTGCAAATTCTCTGGAGATGGTTGAGTTTGATCTGAATCTGCTCCAGGCGATGAAAGCAGCGCCGGAAACTGCCAATTACAATCGCGGTGCATACAGCGCAGGCGAGACAATGGGAGTGGAGAGAGGCGGCTTTGACGCGAAAAGCTAATCCGGGACACGGAAAAACCGTGCATAACGAGGTGATAATATGCCACTGATGGGAAGTTTATATATCGGTGCGTCTGGCTTACAGACAGGACAGAATGTACTGAACTCTACGGCGCACAATCTAACCAATATCGATACCAAGGGATATACGAGGCAGCAGGCGCTGCTCGGATCCAAAAGCTATATTACGGTGTCTAAGAACCCCAAAGCTGTGTCTAATCAGCAGTATGGTCTTGGGGTAAATTTTTCCGCAGTCAGACAAGTAAGAGATTATTTTTTGGACAAGACATACCGCAAGGAATCCGGACGCAGTATGTTTTATGAGGTGTCCACGGAAACCATGGAGCAGGTGGAGACCATTCTCGGCGAGATGAACGGCGAGGATTTTCAGACCTCATTGACCAACCTATGGACGGCAGTGCAGGAGCTTGCAAAGGATCCGTCCAGTTCCGTGACACAGGGACTTCTGGTACAGAGGGCGTCAGAGTTTCTGGATCGTGCGGGCGCGGTGGCAGATGATCTCAAGGATTATCAGGACAGCCTGAACCGGAAGGTGAAGGAAAATGTGACCACCATCAACAAGTACGGAAATCAGATTCTTGAGCTGAATAAACAGATCCAGAGAATAGAGGCGGCGGGCATTGAGCACGCGAACGACCTTCGGGATACCCGCAACCAGATTCTGGATGAGCTGGGTAAGCTCTGTAAAATGAATTACAGCGAAGATTATTACGGGAACATCACCGTGCAGATAGAGGGGACGGATTTCGTAAAGGGCGGCATGTGTTACGAGATCGGGCTCCAGACCGACGCCACAACAGGCTTCTATACGCCGTTCTGGCCGCAGAATGCGGAATACACCGTTATGGCGGACGGAACAAGAAGCTACGATATCACCCACGCCAAGGTGTTTGATTTGGACCAGACCGTTTCCTCCACCATGGATACGGATATCGGCGGTCTGAAGGCAATCCTTCTGGCAAGAGGTGATCACCGCGCAAACTACTCCGATATCGAGAAGGATTACGACGGCATCTCCCAGTCCATTATTATGAACATGCAGGCGGAGTTTGATCAGCTGATCCACAACGTAGCGACGAAGATCAATGAGGTTCTGGCAAATGCCAGCGATGCGGAGCGCGGATATCTTTGCGACAAGGACGGTTCCCCGATACAGCTGTTCAAGAAAGTAACCTCCGACGGGTGGACAAAGCAGACGGATGCGGCGGGAAATACTACGTGGAAATACATGGAGGAGGACTACGACAACACGGACACCATGTATACGCTGGGCAATCTGAAGATCAACAACAATTTGCTGCAGGAGCCCTCCATGCTGGGATTCAAACTGGCGGACGGAAAGGCAGATTACGATACGGCGGAAGCTTTGAAGAGCGCATTTACGGAAGAAGCGTACCACCTGAATCCGAATGTACAGAAAAAAACCACATTTGTGGATTATTATTCCGATTTGGTTTCTCAGGTGGCAAACAGCGGATCCGTATTCAGAAGTATATATGAGAATCAGGAAGCGACCGTGGAAGCGACATTCAGCGCAAGGGAGCAGGTCATTGGTGTTTCTTCCGATGAGGAGCTTTCCAACATGATCAAGTTCCAGAATGCATATAATGCCGCCAGCAGATACATCAATGTGATCAGCGAAATGCTGGAGCATGTGATCAATACACTTGCAATTTAGTAACGGGGAGGAAGAGAGATGCCTTCACAATTTTTTGGATTAAATACCGCATATAAAGGACTTCTTGCATCAAATGCAGCCCTGAATACCACCTCCAACAACATTTCCAACGTGCAGACGAAGGGGTACAGCAGGCAGCAGGTGGTGCAGCAGGCAAGCGATGCGCTGCGCGTGTTCCAGACCTATGGCTGCGCCGGTGCCGGCGTGGACACCATCGCCATAGAGCGTGTGCGCAACGAGTTCTATGATACCAAATACTGGGGCGCCAACACCAATATGGGCGAATACAGCATCAAGCAGTATTATATGCAGCAGCTTGAGACCTATTTTTCCGACGACGGAAAGACCACCGGGTTCAAGACAATCTTCGACCAGTTTTCCGTGACGGGGCTACAGGCGGTGCTGAAGGCTGCCAGCGACAAGACGACGAAGGCACAGTTTATCGGCTATGCCGGAAATCTGACAGAGTATTTCAGAAGTATGGTGGGCAATCTGGAAAAAGTGCAGAAGGATGCCAATCAGGAGCTGAAGCTGAAAGTGGATGAGATCAATTCCTTAGCGGGAGAGATCGCTTCCCTGAACAAACAGATTAATGTAATCGAGCTGACCGGCAGCAAGGCAAATGAGCTGCGCGACCGCAGAACGGTGCTGCTTGACCAGCTCTCCAACATTGTGGATATCCAGACCCAGGAAATCCCTATCACCGATGCCAACAACCCGGACAGGGAGACCGGCGCCTACCGCTTTTTAGTCAGGATCGGCGGCGGGCAGCTTCTGATCGATACCAGCGATTACAAGCAGCTTGAGTGCGTGGCACGGACCGGCTATCAGAAAGTGAACCAGACAGATATAGACGGCTTGTACGATATCTACTGGAAGGACGGCGAGCAGTTCAATATCTATGACAAGACGCTGGGCGGCTCCCTGCAGGGACTGGTGGAGATGCGTGACGGCAACAATGCCGAGATTTTCAATGGTACGATTACAGCCACAGGACGCAAGGATGTTGCGGACAAAGACGGTAATATGAAGCCGCATGACACGGTGACAATCGAGGTTTCGGAGGATCATCTGAAGGATCTGAACAAGTGCAATCTATCCGACAGCGGCGGCGTGATTACCCTGGGCAATCAGGAGTTCTACTATGATTCCTGGTCCTACACCTGCAGCTATGATGCGGCGGGGAATCCCACCTATTCCTACACCTTTGTACTTTCGGACAATACACTGAACGACAGGAATCTGACGAATGACAGAGTGGGCAAGGTGGCAACGGTAGGAAACAGCATCGATTATCAGGGAATCCCGTACTACATGAAGCAGATGAACGAGTGGGTAAGAACCTTCTCCCAGAAGTTCAACGACATATTGAACAGCGGTTATGACGCATATGGAAATGCGGGAAACGACCTGTTTGCCGCAAAGAAAGCCACGGACAAGGGGCAGTATGTGTTTGAGGATGCATTCCGCTATGACAGACAGACGGGCGGTACGCTCACCGTGGATGTGGCGGACAACAGCTATTACAAGATGACGGCAAAGAATTTTACCGTTCTGGCGGCCATGGTGGAGGATGCGGATCTTCTGGCAACCCGGAAGAATGCTTCGGACGGCGTGGATCAGTATGATATCCTGACAGAGATCCAGAGCATGATAAGCGATAAGACAAAGATGAGCTTCAGAGGCTGCAAGTCCGGAGAGTTTCTGCAGTGTATCCTATCGGATGTAGCGCTGAATGCCGGCAAGGCAAATACATTCTACACCAACTACAAGAACATTGCGGGAAGCATTGACAACCAGCGGATTTCCATTTCCGGCGTGGATGAGGACGAGGAAGCGCTGAATCTGGTAAAATATCAGAACAGCTTTAATCTGGCTTCAAAAATGGTGCAGACGTTGACAGAGGTTTACGACAGACTGATCCTGGAGACAGGTGTATAGGCCCTTAAGACAAGGAGAGGCGTATGAGAATCACAAACAAAATCATGCAGAACAATAACCTGAATAATATCAACAACAACAAGATCCTGCAGGACAGACTGAGCACGCGGATGTCTACAGGAAAGAAGATCAACAGACCCTCGGACGATCCTGTTGTGGCGATCCGTGCACTGCGTCTGCGCAGCAATGTGACGGAGGTAACGCAGTATTACAGCAAGAATATTCCTGATGCGGAGAGCTGGCTGAGCGTGACGGAGGGTGCATTGAAGAACACCTCCGATATTCTGACCAAAATGATCAAGCACTGTACCGGAGCTGACGGCGATCAGACCTCGGCGGACAGAAAGATTATTCTGGAGCAGCTTAAGGCCCTGCGGGAAGAGGTTTATTCCACCGCAGATGTGGATTATGCGGGCAGGTTTGTATTTGCAGGCTATCGGACGGATACCTCCATCAGCTTTACACAGGCAAAGACGCTGGAATACACCATCACCCAGCAGCTTGACAACACGGCGATTGACAGCCTGACCTTTATAAAGACCACGGCGCAGCTTGCAGGCGGTACGACGGTGGATATCAACGACCTCAATCAGACCAATTACAACGGGATTCAGGTTACGGAAAATGATATATCGGCTACCGAGGTACACAGGATCCGTCTGAGCTACGAGGATCTCTCCGCAGGCATGGTCCCCACGATTACGCGGGTGACAGGCAAGGACGCGGACGGCAATGTGACCACGGAGGATGTGGTCGCGGCTGCCAATGTGAAGACGGTTCACGACTATGATGTTCCCACTGCGTATGAGCTGGCAAGCCAAAATCCGGACGATGTTTATTTCGTTCCTGAGACGGGAGAGCTGATTCTGGGGGACAATGTTTACAGCAAAATGATGGCATACAAGGATACGGCATCCACCTCCACGGTGAACGAGGGAGAGATCCGCATCACCTATAAGAAGGACAAGTGGCTCAAGGGTGATTTAAGACCGGAACACTATTATGCATGCACCACCAAGGATGCCGCAGGAACCACTATCGACTACAATCAGGATTACCTGACCGGCAGCGATGTGGCAAAGCAGGTGATCGAGTATGATGTGGGCTTCAATCAGACCATCCGTGTCAATACCACGGCGAATGAGTGCTTTGACCCGGGCATCGGCAGGGAAGTGGACGATCTGATCAATGTACTGGAGGAAGTGCAGAATCTGGAGGGCGTGGCTGGCACGCTGGAGGATATGCTGAAAACCGAGACGGACGAGACAATTGCAGCGACTCTGCAGAGCAGGCTGGATGCTGCAAACAAGGCCCTGACACTTACCAAAAATAAAATGCAGCTTATGTTTGAGGGCGGTATCACGGCGCTGCAGGGCTATCTGGACGACACGAATCTTGCAATCACAAACTGCGGTACCAGAAGCTCCAAGCTGGAGCTTGTGGAGAACCGCATGAAGAATCAGAAGACCACGTTTGAAACGCTCAAGTCGGAAAATGAGGATATCGACATCACGGAGGTGGCGATCGATTTAAAGAGCGCAGAGCTGACCTACAATGCGGCTCTGATGGCGACCGGAAAGGTGTCGCAGACCAATCTGTTAAACTTTATCTGATGAAGGAGAGGACAAAGAGGGATGAAGGCAAATACGAAAATTTTCGGAGAGATATGTATTGAGGATGACAAGATCATTGAGTTTGCGGGCGGTATCATCGGCTTCCCCGAGCTCACCAAATTTGCGCTGATCCATGATGAGGCGAAGGGCGTAAAGGCGGGAATCCGCTGGCTGCAGTCCATGCAGGAGCCCACGTTTGCCATGCCGGTGATGGATCCTCTGATTGTCTGCAAGGATTACAACCCGCAGGTGGAGGATGAGCTGCTGGCTGATCTGGGAGAGCTGAACGGAGATAATCTGCTGGTGCTGGTGACGGTATCGGTTCCCGCCGACCTGACCAAGATGAGCGTGAACCTGAAGGGTCCCATTGTGATCAATTCACAGAACAGAAAAGCCTGCCAGGTGATCGTGGACGGGGACGAGTATGCCGTGAAATTCCCTGTTTATGAGATTTTACAGGCAGGAAAGGCAGGTGCATAATATGCTGGCACTATCAAGAAAAAAGAACGAGGCAATTATTGTAAACAATAATATAGAGATTACCATACTCGAGGTGAAGGGCGATCAGGTCAAGATCGGAATAGCCGCACCCAAGGAGGTTCCCATATACCGCAAGGAGGTATATGCACAGATTCAGGAGGCAAACAAAGCGGCAACTGATATCTCCGGCATGGAGGCGCTGCAAAATTTGCTGGGTTAGGGGAACTGCTATAAACTTCCGTTACATTTTTGCCGATAACAGTTCTAGAAAACTTGTAATGACGATTCACATGGAGGTGACTTGAAATGGCAATTGAACCATTAGGAAGTGTAATGAGTGTACAGGCGCAGAGCCAGGTACAGACAAAGCCGGCTGCACCGGCTGCCAAGTCTGCCGCAGAATACACGGATGTATCTGCTCAGAATACGATCAGGCAGACAGACACATCAATCAACATTGTGGAAAGCTCCCAGGAGAAGGGTAACTCCGGAAATTCCGCAAACAGCGAGAGCAGCAAGCAGCCCAGCAACGATCAGATCAAGAAGGCTGTGGAGACGCTCAACAAGAAAATGACCCATTCCGAGGCTGTGTTTGGAATCCATGAGGAGACCAACCGGGTGACGATCAAGATCATCGATAAGGATACCAAGGAAGTAATTAGAGAGCTTCCGCCTGAAAAAACTCTGGACATGATTGCCAAGGTTTGGGAACTGGCAGGTATTCTCGTTGATGAGAAGCGATAGGAGGGGAAAGAGATGGCAATGAGACTGACAGGTCTGATGTCCGGTATGGACACCGAGACGCTTATTCAGGAGCTTGTTTCCGCAAAGCAGACGAAGGTGGATGATGCGAAAAAGGCGCAGCAGAAGCTGGAGTGGAAGCAGGATGCATGGAAAGAGCTGAACAATAAGATCAAGAAGCTCTATAACGGTACGCTTTCCACGCTCCGTTACCAGGGCTCTTACGCAAAGAAGGTTACCAAGATTTCCAACAGCTCCGTCGCCACAATCCTGACCGAGGATACGGCGATGAACAGTGTGCAGACGCTGAGGGTGGAGCAGCTTGCACAGTCCGGTTATCTGACGGGCGCAGCAGTTTCCAAGGCAGACGGCGATCCCTGCACGATGGCGACCAGGCTGACCGATATGGGAATTGAGGCGGGCAGCAAGATCGAGGTGACTACCAAGGGCGAGACGACCCGGATTGAGATTACGGAGTCCATGACGCTTTCGGATCTGACTTCCAAGCTGAGCGATGCAGGCGTCAAGGCGAACTTTGACAGCAAGACACAGCGTCTGTTTGTCGGTGCGTCCGCCAGCGGAGCAGAGGCAGATTTTGCCATTACCGCAGCCAACGACGGCGGCACCAACGCGCTGGATAAGCTGGGCATTCTGGTTTACGACGACGCCGTGATGGCAAAGTATGAGAAGGATGCGGCACTGCGCAAGGATGCGGATGCCTATCAGAAAGCATTGGACGCAGAGCTTGCTTCCAGATTGCAGACTTATATTACCAGACAGAAATCCTTAAACGGAACAATAGATACCCTCGAGGCAAGGCAGGAAGAGATTAAGAACGCCTATGAGGGAGATGATTTCGACCGGCTCGTGAACAATACGGACGGTGCTCTGGATACCCTGCGGGCAGACATCAAAGCCTTGAAGGAAAAGGATGACCTGACCGATGATGAAAAGACCCGGCTTGAGAGCCTGCAGAAGAAGCTGGACAGCGTTGAGAGCTATCAGGCGCTGCAGGATCAGTTAAATGAGGCAAAGACAGAGCTTTCTGATGTGGAGAGCTATCTGAACGAGGACGGCAGCGCAAGCGACAAGCTGACCGGAGAGGTGACGGACTGGCTGGACGACAGGATCGCCAGAGCCGAGGCGGTGATTGCCGACACGAACAGAAAAGGCAGTGCTGATGCGACGAAGGTTTCCGGACAGGACGCGATCATCTACCTGAACAAGGCAAAGTTTGAAGGCTCCTCCAATACCTTTGAGATCAACGGCCTGACCATCACCTGCAATGCGGAGACGGGAAATGAGACTGTTACGCTGACCACACAGGACGATACCAGCGGCATCTATGACATGATCAAGAAGTTCGTAAAGGAGTACAGCGAGCTGATCAACGAGATGGATAAGCTTTACAACGCGGACAGCGCAAAGGGATATGAGCCACTGACAGATGACGAGAAGGACGCCATGAGCGACAAAGAGGTTGAGAAGTGGGAGACCAAGATCAAGGATGCCCTTCTCCGCAGAGACTCCACACTGAGTACGGTATCCTCCGCATTTAAGCAGATCATGTCCTCCGGCTTTACCGTGAACGGCAAGACCATGTATCTGTCCAGCTTCGGCATTGACACTCTGGGCTATTTTGAGGCGGCAGAAAACGAGAAGAATGCTTACCACATCAACGGTGATGAGGATGATGAGTTTGTGAGCAATAAGACCAACGACCTGATGGCAGCCATCAGTGCGGACCCGAATGCGGTTATGGATTTCTTCACGCAGCTCTCCAGAAGCCTTTATTCCAAGACCGGCGATCTGATGAAGCGCGTGACGGGTTACAGCAGCTCTAATACGGTGTACGACGACATCAAGATGAAGTCCGACTATGATGATTACACCAAGAAGATTGCGGATCTGGAGAAGAAGCTGCAGGATTATGAGGACAAGTGGTACAAGAAGTTTTCCGCAATGGAGACTGCCATGGCGAAGATGCAGTCTAACGCCAGCGCGATTACCAGCCTGTTAGGAGGTTCATGATATGGCATTGCCAAGTGCATATGCGCAGTATAATAACAGTAAAATTCTGACGGCCTCCCCTGCGGAGCTGACACTGATGCTTTACGAGGGTGCGATCAAATTCGGCAATATGGCGATCATGGCGATCGATGAGAAGAACGTCGAGAAAGCACACATTAATATTGTGAAGGCTCAGAAGATTATTGACCATTTCCGCATCACACTGGACATGAACTATCCGGTTGCACAGGATTTCGAGCGTGTGTACGCTTATCTCGCTGAAAGACTGGTGCAGGCGGATGTCCACAAGGACAAGGAGATTATGGAGGAGGTCTGCACACATCTTCGCTCCATGAGGGATACCTGGAAGGAAGTCATGCGCATCAATCGGGAGAAAGGCAAAGTATGAACGGACAATACCTGAATATATTGCAGGACAGCCTGAGGAAAAAGATCGAGATTCTGGATGAAATCGACAGACTTTGCAGGCTGCAGGGAGAGATCCTTGCGGCGAGTCCCGTGGATTACGATAAATTTGATCAGGCTGTGGACGATAAGGATGTCTGCATCAATCAGCTCAATAAGCTGGACGAGGGCTTTGAACTGCTGTACGAGAGAGTGCGCGAAGAGCTGCAGGGAAACAAGGAGCAGTATGCGGCCTGGATTGCCGAGACCCGGAGACTGATCACCGCTGTCATGGATAAGAGCGTGTCGATTCAGGCGCAGGAGAACCGCAACAGAGCGGCGGTGGAGAGAGCGTTCTACCGTGAGCGTCAGGAGATCAGCAGGGGAAAGCGCTCCATGAGCGTGGCGATGGACTATTATCGTAACATGAACAATTCCCATGTGGTGGAGCCTCAGTATATGGATCAAAAGAAATAGAACAAAAATATTTGGAAAAAAATGAAATAACCTCTAAAGTTTCTCAGAAACGCTCCGATATACATTACAAGAAAAGCAAAGAGGAAAAATGCTTTTTGATTTCTCAGGACGGAAGGTTTCGCACGCCGGAAGGAATGAGGACAGGGCAGTGGAAGTGAAGAGATGTGCGAACTTGAAACGGACATTGCCACCGCAAACTATTATGGCCGCAAGGAAGCGGCGACATATTCAAGGAGGAATAAACTATGGTAGTACAACACAATCTTACAGCTATGAACTCTAACAGAATGTTAGGACTGACTACGGCATCTCAGGCAAAGTCAACTGAGAAACTGTCTTCCGGTTACAAGATCAACCGTGCAGCAGATGATGCGGCAGGTCTTTCCATCAGTGAGAAGATGCGTAAGCAGATCAGAGGTCTGACACAGGCTTCTTTGAACGCTCAGGATGGTATTTCTGCAGTACAGACCGCTGAGGGTGCTCTGAATGAAGTTCAGGATATGCTTCAGAGAATGAACGAGCTGGCAGTTAAGGCAGCAAACGGCACGAACTCTGAGGATGACAGAAGCTACATCCAGAACGAGATTGACCAGCTGACCACTGAGATTGACCGTGTAGCTGAGACCACCAAGTTCAACGAGACCTACCTGCTGAAGGGCGACAGGGATGTAACAAAAGAATTCACTTATAATTACAAGACTTTCACTACAGATGTTGCAGCAACAGCCAATGCAGGAGCAAAAGTGACAGATGCTACATCTAACTTGGGTGTCGAAGTTGCGTTCAAAGATGTGACTGATTCCAGTATGGAAGATCAGAATGCGGTTGCTGCTGCATTAAAAAATAGCGGCATTACAGTAAGCTACACTTCAACGTGGGATGCTGTTGGTAGTGCTGCAGTCACCAAGTACACAGCTAAGTTAACAGGAGCTGCTGCAGATAATTATAAGATTGTTCAGGATGATGCGAATGCCACAAAGGCAACGATTCAGACCAAAGACGGAAAAGTAGTTGCTGAGTTGACTTTGAGTGGAGCCACTGACGCGACAGCAGCTGACCCTACTAAAAACGGTAACACGGCTAAGGCAATCACGTTTTCAACCATAACTGGTGCTCAGGAAAATGGAAAGGCTGCGAAGTATTATGACAAGGATGGTAACGGAATCCCTGCCAATGCGTTAGGTAAGTATTTTACAGCTTCTGCCGCTGCAGATGGCACAGTGACCCCGGCAACAAGAAATGATGCTGGAAAAGTATATGACGCAGTAGGAAATGAGGTACTTCTTGATGCTGCTAATATTTCTGCTGAGCAGGATCTTGCTGGTGCTTTGAAACTTACTCTTCATGTGGGTGCGGATGCTACTTCCAATAACCAAATTAGTGTTAATCTTGATGCTATGTCCGCTAAGGGGCTTGGCGTGAATGCTTTGAAGGTTGATGGAGCAGATGATACCAAAGCGCTTGGCGCAATCGAGACCATCAAGGAAGCAATCCAGAAGGTTTCCACTCAGAGATCTGCACTGGGTGCTATCCAGAACAGACTTGAGCACACCATCAACAACCTGGATAACGTTGTAGAGAACACCACCAGCGCTGAAAGCCAGATCCGTGATACCGATATGGCTACAGAGATGGTTAAGTACTCCAACAACAACATTCTGGCTCAGGCAGGACAGGCAATGCTTGCTCAGTCTAATCAGGCTAACCAGGGAGTACTGTCTCTGTTACAGTAATAGCTGTAGCTTAGTAGAACCAAAAACTACCGAGAGGAACCGGCTTATGCCGGTTCCTTTTTTTCTGAGTGATAGGAAAGGGAATACTGATGAACAAACTCGGAGTACAGTCCTGCGGGACGATTGACCCCAAGGAGCCGGAGCAGGGCTACCGGATGATAAAAGAGGCAGGCTTTGACTGCGTGGACTTTAATTTTGATGAGTATTTGTCCTGCGGCCTGGTGCAGTCAGGGAAAGCGGAGGACCTGGGGAATCTGTTCGACCGACCCATGGAGGAGATCTGGCAGGATTTTGCCCTGCATGTAAAACTGGCGGAACGGAACGGACTGACATTTGAACAGATGCATGCGCCTTTTCCCATGGTTCAGCCGGGCAAGGAAGCGGTGAATGAAAAAATGTTCCGGATTACCACAAATTCTATCGAGCTCTGCGGCAGAATGGGCGGAAAGTATATTGTCGTGCATCCGGTTACGCTGGCTTATGCGTACAGCAAGGAGGATGAGCATGACGTTAATATGGAGATGTACCGCCGGCTGATTCCGGTTGCCGGGAAGAGCAAGGTGGTGATCTGTCTGGAAAATATGTTTGTGGATCAGAGAAGCCACCTGATGGAGGGCTGCTGCTCGGATTTCAGGGAGGCTGCCGACTGGATTGACGAACTGAACGGATATGCCGGAAAAGAACAATTCGGTTTCTGCCTGGATGTGGGGCACGCCAATATTCTGGGGAAAAATCTGTACCAGACCGTGCTCACACTGGGAGACCGCCTGAAAATACTGCATATCCACGACAATGACGGTGTGAGTGATCTGCACACCATGCCCTATACCTTTATGAGAGGATGGAACGGGCTGAGCACGGATTGGGACGGCTTCTTACGCGGACTCAGACAGATCGGCTACAAGGGAGTGCTCAACTTTGAGACATTCCGATGCATGCAGGGCTTTCCGAGAGGGCTGCATCCGGCAGTATTGAAGCTGCTTGCGGAGATGGGAGCTTATTTCCGCGGACAGTTGTAAGGCAATTATAAACAAAACCTTAATTTTTGATGAATTTGCAATAGCTCACTTGAAAAAAAAGACGATATAACGTAAACTGTGGTTATACAAAAATTAAGGAGGCTGTTGTGATGACAAAAGCAGAAATTTTGAAAAAAGAAATTTTGAGACAGTATAGAAGTGTTAGACAGTTTGCATTGGAGATGGGGATTCCGTACAGCACCTTGGTTACGGCGCTGGAGCGCGGAATTGACGGTATGGCTTACGGTACCGTGATCAGGATGTGTGACAAGCTGAGCCTGAACCCGGTCGATTTCAGCTCCCTTGAGAGAGATACCTCCCTCGGAGCGCAGCTTCTGGAAAACAGAGTGATGCAGTATTATGTAAAGCTCAACCAGAGCGGCAGGGATAAAATTTTGGAGTTGATGGATGATTTTGTCCAGATTGACAAGTACAAGTCCAAATCAAGAAAAGCGAAATAAGTGAAGAAAAGTGAATTTGTGATGTTTCGGCATGGAGGGGAAGTATGGACTATGATTATTTGGTAGTCGGAGCCGGACTTTTCGGGGCAGTTTTTTCCCATGAAGTAAAAAAGCAGGGAAAGAGCTGCCTCGTCATTGATAAGAGAGAGTCTGTGGCAGGAAATATTTATACGGAAGAGAAGGCGGGAATCAGGGTTCACCGGTACGGCGCCCATATTTTTCACACATCAGACAGACGAGTGTGGGAATATGTGCAGCAGTTTGCGGAATTTAACCACTATATCAATTCCCCGGTGGCGGTGTATCGGGATGAGCTGTATAATCTGCCTTTCAATATGAACACCTTCAGCAAAATGTGGGGGATCCGTACACCCGCGCAGGCAAAGGAAAAGATCCGCTCCCAGATTGAGAGCCTCCACATAGAGGAGCCGCGCAATCTGGAGGAGCAGGCGCTGTCGCTTGTAGGAACGGATGTCTATGAAAAGCTGATCAAGGGTTATACGGAGAAGCAGTGGGGCAGGGACTGCAAGGACCTGCCTGCGTTTATTATCAAGAGACTTCCGCTCCGCTTTGTGTATGATAACAATTACTTTACGGATCCTTATCAGGGAATCCCCAAGGGCGGTTACACACAGATTGTGGAAAAGCTGCTTCAGGGGATTCCGGTGGAGCTTGGCATCTCCTACAGGGAGTTTATGGCGCGCAATGAGGCGGCGGGCTCTCCCGATCGTTTTGCAAAGGTTCTCTACACCGGCATGATAGACGAATACTTTGACTATTGTCTGGGTGAACTGCAGTATCGTTCTCTTCGGTTTGAGGAAGAGTATCTGGAGGGTTGTGACAATTATCAGGGGAATGCGGTAGTCAACTACACGGAGCGTGAGGTTCCCTACACCCGCATCATAGAGCATAAGCATTTTGAGTTTGGCAGTCAGCCGGACACCATCATAACCAGGGAATATCCGGCAGAGTGGAAGCGGGGGGACGAGCCCTACTACCCGATCAATGATGAGAGGAACACCGCGTTGTATCTCCGGTATCGGGAGCTGGCGGACAAGGAAAAGAACGTACTGTTTGGCGGGCGTCTCGGGCAGTACCGCTATTATGACATGGACAAGGTGATCGCCGCAGCACTGGACATGGCTGAGACGGAAAAAGACAATTAACGAAATATCGTTTATAAATGTAGCATAAAAGCACTTGCGTTACCGGCGCTTTTATGCTACAATTTTTATATCAAAGGAATCACATGTCATGCACAGAGGGTCAATTCTGACCCGCCTCTTTGAGTGCATTTCCCGGCAATTCGCCGATGATTCAATGAAAAAGGGCGGAAACGGGAATGCGGATTTCTCCTTTTCTGCTTTGTGAGAACGGAGAAAAAATGAAGAGAGAGAACAATGACCTTGTGACGAAGGCTTTCTTGTCCTTTCCGGATATTGCGGCGGATGTGATCAACGTTCTGCTGTTTGAAGGGGAAGAACGGGTACAGAGCAGACATCTGCTCTCCTCGCCGACAGAAAGTCTGTATGTTTCAAAAGAAGGATTGCGTAATCAGCTTGAAGATGCGGCTCAATATGAAATATGTGAGGGCGAAGTACGCGGCGTGTATCTGTTTGCCAACCAGACCCGGATCGACAGAAGGATGCTTCTAAGGAAAGCCGGGTATGTGGGCGGCGCGTACAGAGAACAGTATTTACACAGGCAGACGCGGATCTATCCGGTGGTGGAGATGGTGCTCTACTGGGGCAGACAGAGGTGGCGGCAGGCGCCCGGTCTCCATGAAATGCTGGGACATAGCGAGCACGCGAGGGCGTGCCGACGGTATGTTGATGATATGAAGCTGAATATGTGGGAGATGCGCCATCTGCCGGAAAGCGTCCGCTGTCTGTTCAAAAGCGATATGCGCATCGTGGTGGACTATCTTGCGGAGGGAGCAGCCTACAGATCGGATCGCAAAATTGTGCATAAGGCTGCCCTGATCAAAATGATCCGGGTGCTGGACGGCGAGAGCAATGTGAGCGATACGGAGCATATGCTGGAAGAAATGTGTATCAGGGAGGAGGAAGAGGTTACCATGTGTGAATTGTTTGACCAGTATACAAGAAAAGGTATGGAAAAAGGATTCAAAAAAGGAATCGAGAGCGGGATTGAAAGAGGAAGGGCGGGACAGCTTGTCACCGGGATTGAAAACCTGATGAAGAATGTTTCCTGCTCGCTGGAACAGGCCTGCAGCATGCTCGGGGTAACGCAGGTGCAATATCGGGAGGCAAAAAAACAGCTACTGCAGTAACTTAGCAGTAGCTGTTGAACATCATACCGCTGTATGCGCTTGTGACGTAGGGGCTTGCAAAATTATGTCCCGGATTTTTGTATGCCACGATGGTACGGCTGACATAATTCATCGGGTCAAGGGAGACCTGATTGGTCTTCCAGATCAGCGAGGAAGCAAAGTCCTTCAGCGTGTCGTACGAGAATGAACCGTCGGAAGAGGAGGCGGACTCTTTCAATAACGCCTCATCAATGGAGAGCGTGTTGTCCGAGCCGAGCCGGATTCCCATGCTTTCCATGGAGCTTTGATAATGGGCGGCGATGCGGCTCATTTCCCGGACGAGCCTTCCGCTCAGCCGTTCGCTGCTCTGGTAGGAGGATGCAGTGCTGATGAAGGTGTTGTAGCTGCCGATCAGAGCGCTGACATTGTCCGTCAGGGACTCAGTGTCCGTCTTGAGTCCGATGGTGACCTCCGTATCGGGAGCACTCACCGCCTTCAATTCGATTTCGTACATTTTGCCGATGGTGAACGTGTTGGAGGAAGTGCTGCGTTCTTCCCCATTTAATAGGAAGGAAGAGTTCGCAGGCTGTCTGGAAATGTAGTCCAGACCAAAATACTCCACAGCCCCGGAGGTCTTACTGGTGCGGTCGTCCGTGATGCGGAAGATCTCGCTCTTTCCTTCGGGAAGCCCGGTGTTCTGGGAGAACAGCCGGATGGAGCTGCGGGCATTGCCCTCATCCAACCGTGCCTGAATCCCGATGTCGGCATTGTTGATCAGACGCACAAGGCGCTGCTGTACGTCCTTGTTGGTATCATTTTCGTTGATATTGAATTGAAATTCATAGTTTAAGTCATTGATGGACACATCAAAGGAATAGGTATCGGGAGCCAGTCCCACCGTGCCGTCAGCAAGATAGGTGCCCATGTTTTCCTGAGAGGTAGCCAGACCGTTCACCTGCATCTTAAGCGTGGGAACAGGATTGTCGTCGCCGGTATTGCCCACAAAGGTCGCGGCGATCACACCGGAATCGGAGGAGTAAGCAGCCTTCTTTGCCAGCGCCTGACTGTCGTCAAGACCGCCCAGAGAGGCGATGGTATTGTGAAAGAGCCTTGCACTCTCCTTTAAGTTCACTGCGTATTCCTGAGCCGAACGGCTGGTAGTTTCAAGATACCAGGGGGATTCCTTATTCAATTTGACAATGGAATTGTAGATGCTCCGAAGCTCACTCTTTTTATGCGTATCGTACTGCGTGGTGCTTTTGGGCGCATATGCGGTGAGATAATGATTGTAGACATTCGTCAAAATAGCATTGCTCAAAGAGACCCCTCCTTTCTTCCTTGAAATAAGCAGCCATCCGTGCTAAAATCCGTTTAGCATCCGATCGGATGATTTCTGTTAAGGGTATCGGCATAAAAACCTATTTATATAAGAGTATTGTAGCACCGAAAAAACGCAAGAGCAATAGATTTAAGGTAAAAACTGTAAAAAAACAAGAAAAGCATTGACGGAGTGCCGGAACCTGTGTTATAGTAGCTAAGCGAGATGAGATTTAGGTCTTTTTTTTATGCATAAAATTATGCACACGAAAAGAATAGAAAGCGCGTGGAGGTGGAAAGATGCGTACAAAGATTACATTGGCATGTACAGAATGCAAGCAGCGTAATTACAATACTACGAAGGATAAGAAGACACATCCTGACAGAATGGAAACCAAGAAATATTGTAGATTCTGCAAGACTCATACAATTCACAAAGAGACCAAGTAATAACTGGCCCGGAAGGAGAGGGAATGGCAGATTCAGCAGAAAAGACAAAAAAGCAGGGCTTCTTCAAAAATGTTCGGATCGAGTGCAAGAAGATCACTTGGCCGGATAAGGAGACCATGTTCAAACAGTCCGTTGCAGTCGTTGCAATTTCAGTAGTCCTGGGAGTTGTGATCGCCATGATCGATTATGTGGCTAAGTATGGCGTGAACTTCTTGACATCATTATAAGGCGAGGGTGATTGTATGGCAGAGGCAAATTGGTATGTAGTGCATACATACTCCGGATATGAGAACAAAGTCAAAGCCAATATTGAGAAGACGATCGAAAACAACAAGCACCTTGCGGAAGAGATTCTTGAAGTGAGAGTTCCGATGCAGGATGTTGTGGAGATCAAGAACGGCGCCAGGAAGACGGTTCAGAAAAAGATGTTCCCGGGCTATGTTCTGATCAATATGGTGATGAACGATGATACCTGGTACGTTGTCCGCAACACGCGCGGCGTGACAGGGTTTGTCGGACCGGGAAGCAAGCCGGTGCCGCTCACGGAGGCAGAGATGAAGCCTCTCGGAATCAAGATGGAGAACGTTTCCATCGACTTTGGCGAGGGCGACAGCATTGCGGTTGTTGCCGGAGTATGGAAGGATACCGTGGGTATCGTACAGAAGCTGGATTACGGTAAGCAGACCGCTACCATCAATGTGGAGCTGTTCGGCAGGGAGACGCCTGTGGAGATCAGCTTTGCAGAGGTAAGAAAGCTCAATTAGTTCAGGTATTTTCCGGTGGGCCAAGGGCGTGAGCCTGCGGATTCCGGCGGATAATATAGCAGCAACAAGTGTGTTCCGGTCGGAACGCACCGTGGGAGTACCGTATGGTACGCCAGATTACCACATTATAGGAGGTGCCGTTATGGCAAAGAAAGTAGAAGGATACATCAAGTTACAGATTCCTGCCGGCAAAGCAACACCGGCTCCGCCTGTTGGTCCCGCACTTGGACAGCATGGCGTGAACATCGTTGAATTTACAAAGCAGTTCAACGCAAGAACAGCAGATAAGGGTGATGTGATCATCCCTGTTGTAATTACCGTATATGCAGACAGAAGCTTTAGCTTCATTACGAAGACTCCGCCTGCTGCAGTACTGTTGAAGAAGGCATGCAACATCAAGTCCGGTTCGGGCGTTCCCAACAAGACCAAGGTAGCTACCATTTCCAAGGCAAAGGTTCAGGAAATCGCAGAGCTGAAGATGCCGGATCTGAATGCCGCAAGTCTTGAGGCTGCCATGAGCATGATCGCCGGAACCGCAAGAAGCATGGGTATTGTAGTAGAAGACTAATTGTAAACAGATTGGGAGACAGAAATGTCGTTAGAACCATAGGAGGATTATAATATGAAGCATGGTAAGAAATATAGCGAAGCTGCCAAGCTGGTAGATCGCGCAACCTTATATGAAGCTGCTGATGCAGTAGCTCTGGTAAAGAAGACTGCAACCGCAAAATTCGATGAGACCGTAGAGGTTCACATCAGAACAGGCTGCGACGGACGTCATGCCGAGCAGCAGATCCGTGGCGCCGTAGTGCTTCCCAACGGAACCGGTAAGACCGTTAAGGTTCTGGTATTCGCAAAGGGAGACAAGGTGACTGAGGCAGAGGCAGCAGGCGCTGACTTCGTAGGCGGCGAGGAGCTGATTCCGAAGATCCAGAACGAAGGCTGGCTTGACTTTGATGTTGTAGTTGCAACCCCTGACATGATGGGCGTTGTGGGACGTCTCGGTAAGGTTCTCGGACCTAAGGGACTGATGCCCAACCCTAAGGCAGGCACCGTAACCATGGATGTTACGAAGGCAGTGAATGATATCAAAGCCGGTAAGATCGAGTACAGACTTGACAAGGCAAACATCATTCATGTTCCGGTAGGAAAGGCTTCCTTCACAGAGGAGCAGCTCTCCCAGAACTTCAACGCCCTGATGGATGCAATCGTAAAGGCGAAGCCGTCAGCACTGAAGGGACAGTATCTGAAGAGCATTACCCTGACCACCACCATGGGCCCGGGCGTGAGAGTAAGCGTTGCCAAATACTAAAATCAATAAGAGTGCTTGACAGGCCGGAAAGCCTGTGGTATTCTGATAACTGCCGAAGACAGTAGGTCCCGTATGCGGGATAAGCAGAGCGCCTACCGAGGAAAGAGTTTTTCGTTAAGACTTCTATGCCTTCCTGTCTTCAGGAAGGCATTTTCTTATTTAAGAACATACTCCTTATCGGCAGGGAGAAATCCCATAAATCTAAAAGGAGGTAAAGAGAAATGGCAAAGGTTGAATTGAAACAGCCTGTTGTGCAGGAGATTTCCGAGCGTATTCAGGGCGCGCAGTCCGTCGTTCTGGTTGACCACAGAGGTCTTACTGTAGAGCAGGATACACAGCTCCGCCGCGCATTGCGCGAGGCAGGCGTGACTTACAAGGTTTACAAGAATACCATGATGAACTTTGCGTTCAAGGGAACAGAGCTTGAAGGTCTCTCCCAGTATCTGGAAGGACCCAGCGCAATGGCAGTTTCCACTACGGATGCTACCGCTCCCGCAAGAATCCTTGCAAACTTTGCAAAGACCGCTGACAAGCTGGAGATCAAGGGCGGCGTTGTGGAAGGCACTGTATACGATGCGGCAGGCATTGCAAACATCGCAAGCATTCCTTCCAGAGACGTGCTTATTTCCAAGCTGCTTGGAAGTCTGCAGTCCCCGATCACCAATTTTGCCCGTGTTATGAATCAGCTCGCAGAAAAAGGCGGCGCTTCCGCATGCGAAGCACCTGCAGCAGCTGAGGAGGCACCCGCAGCAGTTGAGGAAGCCCCTGCAGAAGAGGCACCCGCAACAGAGGAATAATCCAGGTAACAGATAACAAAGAACATTTATCAACTATCAAATAACGGAGGTAATAAAAATGGCTAAGTTAACAGCTCAGGAACTGATTGACGCAATCAAAGAGTTGACAGTATTGGAATTGAACGATTTAGTAAAAGCATGTGAAGAGGAGTTCGGCGTTTCCGCAGCAGCAGGCGTTGTTGTTGCAGCAGCAGGTGCAGGCGCAGGTGCTGCAGAGGAAGAGAAGACCGAGTTCAACGTAGAGCTGACCGAGGTTGGCGCTGAGAAGGTTAAGGTTATCAAGGTTGTTCGTGAGATCACCGGTCTTGGCCTGAAGGAAGCTAAGGATCTTGTTGACGGCGCTCCTAAGATGGTAAAGGAAGGCGCTTCCAAGGAAGAGTCCGAGGACATCAAGAAGAAGCTGGAAGAGGTTGGCGCAAAGGTTACCCTGAAGTAATCCGTGCAGACAGATTGATTCAAAAACAAGACGTTGTAAGGCGTCCTGCATTCGCGGGAGTCTTACAGCGTTTTTGCTTTTGCTCAAAAAAATCTTGACGGTGCTTCCAATTTGTAGTAATATGGATGATGCACTATTGTGGTGTGTTATGTCTATTTGAGTATGAAAACACCGATATAATAGGGTCAATATCATATAAGAACGGGGTGAAATGTCAATGGAAAAGAACAGAATACGTCCTATTGCCGCAGGCAAGAACAAACGTATGAGTTATTCACGACAAAAAGAGGTTTTGGAGATGCCCAATCTGATCGAGGTCCAGAAGGATTCTTATCAGTGGTTTCTGAAGGAAGGTCTGAAAGAGGTATTCGACGACATCTCTCCGATTGCAGATTACAGCGGTTCCTTGAGTCTGGAATTTGTGGACTTTGAATTGTGTGAAGACGATGTGAAGTATTCTATTGAGGAATGCAAGGAGAGGGATGCCACATACGCAGCTCCCCTGAAGGTGAAGGTTCGTCTTTACAACAAGGAAAAAGAGGAGATCAGCGAGCATGAGATCTTCATGGGCGACCTGCCTTTGATGACGGCTACGGGTACTTTCGTGATTAACGGTGCAGAGCGTGTAATCGTCAGCCAGTTGGTTCGTTCCCCCGGCATCTATTATGCGATCGGACATGATAAGATCGGTAAAAAGCTGTTTTCCTGTACCGTAATTCCCAATCGTGGCGCATGGCTGGAGTACGAGACGGACTCCAACGATGTGTTCTATGTGCGCGTGGACAGAACCAGAAAGGTTCCCATTACGGTGTTGATCCGTGCGCTCGGCATCGGAACCAACGATGAGATCAGGGAGCTGTTTGGCGATGAGCCCAAGATCGAGGCAAGCTTTTCCAAGGACACTGCTGAGAAT
>ERZ1026854.627-NODE-627-length-24468-cov-6.088150_pt1 | contig 24468 bp, 20 predicted proteins | sample MGYA00380157_ERZ1026854 | MGnify/ENA primary metagenome ERZ1026854 (study PRJEB33269, sample SAMEA4719793) | human gut metagenome | biome: human-associated habitat; feature: organic feature; material: feces | place: Cameroon | collected 2013-10 ... | reverse complement strand
GTTGCCGAACAGGATAGGCTGGCAAATACCTTCGGCCTTGGCCTGTACGGCAGCTTTCAGCATGGTGGGGTTGCCGCCTTCAGCAAATACCACGCGCTGAGGGTGCAGGCGGGCTGTGTCGTGCAACTTGCGGGTGAGCTTGGTCTCCTGTCCCAAAAGCTCACGCAGGTGCTGCTTGTAGCCTTCCCAGTCGGTGATAGGTGTGCGGGCTACGCCGCTTTCCATGGCAGCTTTGGCTACTGCTGCACTCACCTCTGTGATAAGGCGTGGGTCTACTGGCTTTGGAATGAAGTATTTAGGACCGAAGGTCAGGTCGTTGACATGGTAAACATCGTTCACCACATCAGGAACAGGCTGCTTGGCCAGGTCGGCGATGGCATGTACGGCAGCCATCTTCATCTCTTCGTTGATGGCACGTGCGTGAACATCGAGCGCACCGCGGAAAATGTATGGGAATCCGATCACATTGTTGATCTGGTTAGGATAGTCGCTGCGGCCTGTTGACATCAGTACGTCTGGACGGCTTGCCATGGCATCTTCGTAGCTGATTTCTGGTACAGGGTTGGCCAGGGCGAAGACGATAGGAGAGTCTGCCATCGAGCGAATCATGTCCTGAGAGAGGACGTTACCCTTGCTGAGTCCTACGAATACGTCGGCACCCTTCACAGCTTCCTCGAGAGTGTGAACATCACGACGGTCGGTAGCGAAGAGCTTCTTCTGCTCGGTCAGGTTCTCACGGTCGCTGGTGATGACGCCCTTGGAGTCGAGCATCACAATATTCTTTACCTGTGCGCCCAAAGCTACATAGAGCTTGGTACAGCTGATGGCTGCTGCTCCGGCTCCGTTGACAACGATCTTTACGTCGGCAATATTCTTGCCTGCCACCTCAAGGGCATTCTTCAGACCTGCAGCCGAGATGATGGCAGTACCATGCTGGTCGTCGTGCATCACAGGGATGTCGAGGGTGCGCTTGAGTCTGTCCTCTATATAGAAGCATTGTGGCGCCTTGATGTCCTCAAGGTTGATTCCACCGAAGGTAGGAGCAATCTTTTCTACTGCCTCGCAGAATTTCTCGGGGTCTTTCTCTGCCACCTCGATGTCGAACACGTCGATACCACCGTAAATCTTAAACAGCAGACCCTTGCCTTCCATTACTGGCTTGCCACTCATGGCGCCAATGTCTCCAAGTCCCAGTACGGCTGTTCCGTTGCTGATAACTGCCACTAAGTTGCCTTTGTCTGTGTACTTGTAGACTGTGTCTGGGTTTTGCTGGATTTCCAAACATGGGTAGGCTACACCTGGAGAGTAAGCCAAACTCAAGTCGGTTTGGGTGTGATAAGGTTTGGTTGGCTTCACCTCAATCTTGCCAGGTCGATTGTTCTCGTGATAGGCGAGAGCTGCCTCTTTAGAAATTTTTACCATAATTATATAGCGGTTTAAAGTTTTATATTCTTACAAAAATTATGCTTTTTGTGCACAATCTCATATTTTTTGTGCAAAGGTAATAAAAAACTAATGAATAATGGTAGGTTTCTTTGATTTTTTTTGTAACTTTGCGAAGAAAAAAAGTCGAAACAAGAAAGAAAACATTCGAATACTGCAATGAATATAACAAATGACTATAGGCGTGAACTGAAAAGCAAAATTATCGAATACGCCATGAATGAGTTTCGCCAGAGGGGAATTAAAGCTGTGAAAATGGATGAGATTTCTCGGGGGCTCCATGTGTCTAAGCGTACTGTGTACGAGATTTTTGGTGACAAGGAGGAACTGCTGTTGGCTGGAATAAGGGCTCAGAATGAGGAACTTAGAAGAATGCTTGATCAATTTGCTTCTGAGAATAATCACAATGTGATCGATATCATTTGTTATTTCTATCGGGTGCAGATGGAGCTATGCGAGCAGGTGGGCGTCAAGTTCTATGAGGAAATACAGCACATGCCTCGTGTGGTGGCTTACATGAAGTCTGTGCACGAACATGAGGTGGAGGACAGAATGCGCTTTTATGAGTGTGGCGTGAAGGAGGGATTGTTCCGTAGTGATATTGACTATCCTTTTATCTCGAATGTGGGGCACATCACTATGAACGAGATTATGCACCTTCAGCTTTACCGCATGTATTCCATGCAGACCATCTTCGACAATTTCTTTATGGTCATCGTTCGGGGAATCTGCACGGAGCGGGGACTCGAATTGCTTAACAGAGGAATGGGGCACGCATAGCAGCGGAGCCCTTTTTTCTTGCCCTTTTCTTTCTGCTGTTTTTTCCGTCTCTGTCTTAAATAGTTTTGTTCGTTTTTAGCAAGTTTGGAAGTTGTTGAAATAATGTCGAGTTATTTGTCCTTATACAGCCATGACAGTATTTTGTTGATGGTACGGCTGTAGAAACGAAACCATCTGTACTTGGAAACAGGCTTTCCTCCGAAACTGAGAATAAACTCCCGAAAAGGATTCTTATACCAGGGCAAACCTACATCCATAAAGTAGATGTGGGAATAACCATGCTCGTAGGCATACTGTATGGCGGTCCATACTGCCACGGTGTCGGGGTGGAGCATGGCGTAGGTCTTTCGTTTGGCAGCTAAAAAGCACAGGTAGGCATTTCCGCCAGAATAGACACAGGCGCAGCCACCAATATCTTTTTCTCCATAGGCGGTAAGGAAAATCCTGGCATTGGGACTCTTTGCCATTTTCTGGAAATATCGCTCGTTGGGAATATGTCGGCGAGGCTTGAAGCGGTAGTATCGTTTCAGCAGTTGATGGAACGAGTGAATGTCTTCCTGGCTGGTTATTGCATGCGTAATGATGCTCTTGTCTTTCAGCTTTTTGATGCGCTGCTGCATTTTTTCGGAGAGTCTTTCCTCGGGCGCCTTGCTGTGGAGTGAGTTGTGGACCTCCTGCCAAGCAATGGGGAAGTAGCCTTGCTGTCTGAAAGTGCGGTAGCCAAACATTTTCTTTCTGATGCCAGAGAATTCTATGTATAGACACAGTCGTCGGTCGAGCCGTTGGGTAATGTCCTGCAGCATCTTGCTGAAGAGCTCCTCCTTGTAGGCTTCGTCGGCATAGACTCCTTCCTCGTGCGCGTGCGCGTGTGTATATATATAAGGAGGGAACCAGTTGCCCTTTCTGTTTACTGCCACGAGAAGTTGCGCCAAAGTCCGCCCCTCTTTGTTGGAAACGACAACCATATAGGGAGTGCAGCCGGGAGTCTGTTCGTAGATAATAAACAACTCACGGCTATGAAAGTAGTTGCCTTCGAGAAGAGTTGGCAAGTCTTTCGATTTTGTATAAATATCAATACAACATTCGTTCACATGGCAAAAATAATAAATTATTTCTAAAAAAGCAAGTATGATGCCTCTCATATCCAATCTTTTTAGTATTTTTGCACTATTATGAAAGTAATATTGATTGGAGCAGGCCGGTTAGCCACTAATTTGGGCAAGGCTCTCTTGGAGGCAGGACACGATATCCTGCAGGTTTACAGTCGCACGATGGAGTCGGCCAGCGCCTTGGCAACGCTTGCTGGTGGGGCTCCTGTTACCGAAATCGAAAAGGTGCGCAATGATGCTGATGTGTATATTATCTCAGTGAAGGACAGTGTGTTGCCCGACCTCGTGCAGTCGCTCTGTTCGGGCAGGAGTACGAAGGTCTTTCTTCATACCGCAGGTTCGGTCAACATGGATGTGTTTGCCGGCATGGCGCTTCACTATGGTGTTTTCTATCCCATGCAGTCGTTCTCGAAAGAGAAGACGGTTTCTTTCCATGATATTCCCTGTTTTGTAGAGGCCAATGACGACTACGCCCACGATGTGCTGATGCAGTTGGCTCAGAGTCTGACGACCAAAATCTATCAGCTTTCGAGTGAGGACAGAAAGTATCTTCATCTCTCTGCTGTTTTTGCATGCAACTTTGTAAATCATTGTTATACTGTAAGTTATGATATTCTGAAGAAGCATGGGATTCCTTTTGATGTGATGCTTCCGCTTATCGACGAGACAGCTCGTAAGGTGCATGTGCTTACGCCTCAAGAGGCTCAGACGGGGCCTGCTGTCAGGTACGACCAGAATGTGATTCGTGCGCAGTCTTCGCTCTTGCGCGACAATCCCTTGCTCAAGGATATCTACGAGCGCATGAGTATGAACATCCACAGAATGAGCGAGGAGAAGTAAACAGAATACGATTATGATCAATTATGATTTGACAAAGATAAAGACCGTGATATTTGATGTCGACGGCGTGCTTTCTCGGCAGACTATTACCCTCTCTGCCGCGGGAGAACCCCTGCGTACAGTAAACATTCAGGATGGTTATTCCATTCAGTTGGCTCAGAAATTGGGGCTTCGTATCGCCATCATAACAGGCGGTACCACTGAGGCTGTACGCAAGCGTTATGCAGGACTCGGAGTGGAGGATATTTTTATGGGTTGTGCTGTCAAGGTCACTACTTATAAGGATTTCCTCATCCGTTATGGCCTGCAGGATGAGGAAGTTATCTATGTGGGTGACGATATTCCTGATTACGAAATCATGCGCCTTTGCGGTTGTCCTTGTTGTCCTGCCGATGCTTGCCCAGACATTAAGGGTATTTCCGCCTATGTGTCTTCGCGCAAAGGAGGCGAAGGTGTGGGACGCGACATTATAGAACAGGTGTTGCGGGCACAGAACAAATGGCTAGCCGATGCCAAGGCGTTTGGATGGTAGAGAGATAAGGTGTTTGATAAGTATGTTTGGACGTTCATAATTCCGGGTTAAAGAAGATAAGATAAATGAAATATAAAATCATATTAGCGAGCAATTCGCCTCGCCGTAAGGAACTTTTAGCAGGACTCGACTTTCCTTTCGAGGTAAGGGTGATGCAGGGTATAGACGAGAGCTTTCCCGATACGCTGAATGCGTATGATACGGCTCTGTATATAGCTCGCAAGAAGGCTGATGCCTATCAATCACTTCTTGAAGAAGGTGATGATAACTTGTTGGTTCTCACCGCCGATACGGTGGTGATAGCACCATCTGAAGGCTTTCTGAACGACAAGGAATGCAAGGGTGTTATCTTAGGTAAGCCTCACGATGCAGAAGAGGCTTGCAGCATGTTACGTATGTTGAGTGGAAAGACCCATCATGTGGTGACGGGAGTTTGTCTCACCACACGTGATCAGCAACGTCAGTTTTCCGTAGTGACCGAGGTGAGTTTCAAAAAGCTTGACGAGCAGGAAATCAACTATTATGTAGATCATTACAAACCCTTCGACAAGGCTGGTGCTTATGGCATTCAGGAATGGATAGGCTACGTGGGCTGTGTGGGACTCAAAGGCAGTTATTTCAATGTGATGGGACTGCCCGTGCAGCGCATTTATGAGGAACTCAGAAATATGGAGAATTTGAAGAAATGAGGCTGAATCTCGTGGCTGCAGCAGGATGTTCTTGCAGCCTAACTGGAGCAATTTAGATTTTTTAAAATAAGATTTTCCTCTATGTCGTAAATAATAAGTATCTTTGTGCGTTTTATGTAACTAACGAGTATTATGACAGACGACGTAAAGGTTCGGGTGAAGAAGGTCTTGGACGATTATTTAGAGGCCTGTCAACACCGTAAAACCCCTGAGCGTTATGCTATTTTGGATGCTGTGTACAGCATCGACAAGCATTTCACGCTCGAAGAATTGGGGGAGTATTTATCAAAGAGTGGCTTTCGCGTAAGCCGTGCTACGCTTTACAATACGATTCATCTCCTGGTAGAGTTGAAGCTTGTCGTAAGGCATGGACTTGCGCAAGGCACTAAGTACGAAGCGTCTTTAGGGCGCGAGAATCATGTGCACCAAGTGTGTACGGTTTGCGGAGGTGTGACCGATATTGACGCACCTTTAGTGACTCAGGCCATTGGACAGACGCAGTTGCACGATTTCCGGTGTGATGAGTTTGCACTCTATATCTACGGACTCTGTGCAGCCTGCCAGGAGAAGCAGAAGGGCAAGGCAGCCAGTAAGTGAACATGGTTGAGAAACTTGAATAAAAACAATATATAAAAATGAACACAGGTAAAGTTGATGTCCTGCTCGGATTGCAGTGGGGCGACGAAGGTAAGGGAAAGGTGGTTGACGTATTGACCCCTAAGTATGATGTCATTGCACGTTTCCAGGGTGGTCCTAATGCCGGTCATACCTTGGAGTTTGAAGGCCAGAAGTATGTGCTTCGCTCCATCCCATCTGGTATTTTTCAGGGTGGCAAGGTAAACATCATTGGTAATGGTGTGGTATTGGCTCCCGACCTTTTCATGCAGGAGGCCAAGGATCTTGAGAAGAGCGGTCACGACCTGAAAAGCCGTCTCTATATTTCTAAGAAAGCACATCTCATTATGCCTACTCATCGTGTGCTCGATGCTGCCATCGAAGCCTCTAAGGGTAAGAACAAGGTGGGAACTACAGGCAAGGGCATTGGTCCTACTTATACCGACAAGGTGAGCCGTACTGGTCTGCGTGTTGGCGACATTCTGGATAACTTCGAGGCTAAGTATGAGGCTCATAAGGCAAAGCACCTCAAGCAGATAGCTTCGCTCGGTTATACTGATTTCGATATCACAGAAGTAGAGAAGACCTGGATGGAAGGCATCGAATATCTGAAGCAGTTCCGTATGGTAGACAGCGAGGTGGAAATCAACAAGGTACTGCGTTTAGGAAAGGACATTCTTTGCGAGGGTGCTCAGGGAACCATGCTTGATGTTGACTTCGGTTCTTATCCTTTTGTCACTTCTTCCAACACTATCTGTGCTGGAGCTTGCATCGGCTTGGGCATCGGTCCTAACAAGATAGGTAATGTATATGGTATCATGAAAGCTTACTGCACACGTGTGGGTGCTGGTCCTTTCCCAACAGAGCTCTTCGACGAGACTGGTGCCAAGATTCGTGACCTGGGTCATGAGTATGGTGCGGTGACTGGTCGTGAGCGCCGTTGTGGTTGGTGCGACTTGGTACAGTTGAAATACTCCGTCATGGTGAATGGCGTTACCGAGCTGATCATGATGAAGAGCGACGTACTCGACAGCTTCGAGACTATCAAGGCTTGTGTGGCTTATAAGTTGAAGGATGGCACTGTGACAACCGATTTCCCATACGAGATTGACGATGTGGAGCCTGTTTACAAGGAGTTCAAGGGCTGGAATACTGACATGACCCAGTTTACTTCCGAGGACGAGTTCCCACAGGAGTTCAAGGACTATATTGCCTTCGTAGAGGATTTCCTCGAGACACGTATCGGCATCATCTCTATCGGTCCTGACCGTGCTCAGACCATCGTACGTAAATAATTTGATAGTGTTTAATGTTTAATGTTGATGTTTCACTTTGAGGGTAAAACATTGCGTTAGGCATTAAACATTAAACTTTTAACAACATACAGAATTAAATGGCTCAGAAACCAAGTATTCCAAAGGGTACACGTGACTTCGGACCTGTCGAGATGGCTAAGCGCAACTACATCTTCGACACCATCAAAGAAGTCTATGCCCTTTATGGATTTCAACAGATAGAAACCCCAGCGATGGAGACACTTCAGACGCTGATGGGTAAATATGGCGAAGAGGGCGACAAACTGCTCTTTAAGATTCTCAATTCTGGCGACTATATGAACAAGGTGAGCGACGAGGATCTTCATTCTCTCAACTCACTGAAGTTGGCAGCTAAACTCTGCGAGAAGGGTTTGCGCTACGACCTTACAGTTCCTTTTGCACGCTATGTGGTACAGCATCGCGAGGAGTTGCAGTTGCCTTTCAAGCGCTATCAGATTCAGCCAGTATGGCGAGCAGACCGACCACAGAAGGGGCGTTATCGTGAATTCTATCAGTGTGATGCTGACGTGGTAGGTTCCGACTCTTTGCTCAACGAGGTGGAGCTGATGCAGATTGTCGACACCGTGTTCACTAAGTTCGGCGTACGTGTGTGCATCAAGATCAACAACCGAAAGATTCTTACCGGCATTGCTGAGGTGATAGGCGAGGCAGAGAAAATCGTAGACATCACAGTTGCCATAGACAAGCTCGACAAGATAGGACTCGAAAAGGTAAATGAGGAACTGCGTAATGACGGAATCTCTGAGGAAGCCATCGAGAAGTTGCAGCCCATCATTTCACTTTCTGGTTCTAACGAGGAAAAACTGGAGGTCATCTCACAGGTGCTCGCGGGTTCCGAGACAGGACTGAATGGCGTAGAGGAGACTCGCTTTATCCTTGATACGTTGAAGGTCGTTGGTCTGAACAACGAGATAGAGCTCGATCTTACCTTGGCTCGAGGATTAAACTATTATACAGGTGCTATCTTCGAGGTGAAGGCGCTCGACACACCAATGGGAAGCATCACGGGTGGTGGTCGTTACGACAACCTTACAGGAATCTTCGGACTCCCAGGTCTCAGTGGTGTAGGTATCAGCTTTGGAGCCGACCGTATATACGACGTGCTGAATGCACTCGACCTCTATCCCAAGGAGGCAGTCAATTCTACTCAGGTGTTGTTCATCAATTTTGGCGAGACCGAGACTGCATATTGTCTGCCCATCGTGGGCAAGCTTCGCCAGGCAGGAATCCGTTCAGAAATCTTCCCCGACAAGGCGAAGATGAAGAAACAGATGAGCTACGCTAATGCCAAGAACATTCCGTTTGTAGTACTTGCGGGTGAGAATGAAATGGCTGCAGGCAAAGTGACTCTCAAGAACATGGAAAGCGGCGAGCAGACCCTCGTAACTGCCGAGGAGCTGATTGCTGCCGTGAAGTAGGAGAGAGGCGATTGTCCTTTACGTTGAAAACAATAAGTAAATATGTTTTTACATAGCCCTCTGGTGTGAGGGCATAACTATTTCATGTCCATGGGCTGCGTGAGTAGGTCATGGATTTTTACTAATAAAACTAATAACAGACAAAAAAATATGAAGAAAAAACTATCACTTTTATTATGTCTTGCAATGACGCTGTTTGTCATGACGTCGAGCACCAGGACTACAACTATCTTTGTTATTGGCGACTCTACTGCAGCCGAGAAATCCAACTTCAAGGATAATCCTGAGCGCGGCTGGGGAATGGTGCTGCAGGGCTTTTTTGACGACAAGATCTTGGTTGACAATCATGCTGTGAATGGTCGCAGTTCCAAGAGTTTTATCAACGAGGGACGTTGGCAGAAGGTTCTTGACAAACTGAAGCCAGGCGACTATGTGTTCATCCAGTTTGGTCATAACGACGAAAAGCCTAAGGCCGACCGTCATACTGATCCGGGTTCAACTTTCGATGCCAACTTGCGTCGTTTCGTAGAGGAAACTCGTCAGAAGGGCGGTATCCCTGTATTGTTCAACTCTGTGGTTCGTCGTTGCTGGTATGCTGAGAACCTGAAGAATGATGACGACGAGAAGCTTCGCAAGACTGTGTTCGATGGAGAAGAGAAAATCAACAGCGACACTCTTATCGATACACATGGAGCCTATGTCGTAGCCCCACGCCGTGTGGCTAATGAATTGAATGTTCCCTTTGTTGATGCTACAAAGATCACGCACGACATAGAGACCTCACTCGGTATTAAGGGCAGCCGCAGTTTGCACATGTGGTACAAGCCAGGTGAGATTCCCAGCATTCCTAAGGGTCGTATGGACAATACCCACTATAATGTTTATGGCGCACGCATCATAGCTGGAGCCTTGGCAGATGCCATTGGCAAGGCTGTTCCTGCACTCGGAAAGCATGTCCGTCACTACGATTATGTGGTGTCAGCAGAAGGCCGTGGCAACTTCATGACCCTCCAGGATGCTGTAAATGCTGTGCCCACAGGCAAGAAGACCACTATACTCATCCTGGGTGGTAAGTGGAACAAACCCACTGGTACTCAGGGCAAAAAGATAAAGTACGTGAAGTACTGGGGTGCTAAGGTGAAGTAAGTGCTTCATCCTTTACTGCAGGGAAATGATGGCAGATTTTCTCTGTCCAGCATTTCCCCTTCTTTTGCATTCTTTTTACTTCAAAAAGGCCTGCGCCCTGAAGACCTAAGACACAATCAGAATCTTGTGCTTTAGCTCTTCAGGGCGCATCTTATCTTAACGGGCGCAAGAACTTAGTTTAACGAGCACATGAAGTTAACTTAATCTGGTCATGAAGTTAACTTAATTTGGTCATGAAGTTAACTTAATCTGGACATGAAGTTAACTTAATCTGATGTCAACACAGGTTAGAACGCCATCGTCATCCGATAAAAATAAGCTTCTTTCCCCTTAAAGATGCATGCACTCCTTAAAGATGTACGTTCTTCCCCTCAGATGAAAGCATGACTACATGTCAATCTTAGCCATGTTGAAAGATGAGATTTTGCCGTCGGGTGAGACGGTGGCTGTAATTTTGAATGTGCCTTCCTGGGTGCTGCCGTCTGTGCGGCTTACATCCTCACGGGCAGTGAACACTACCTGATACTCGTATTCCTCGTCGCCAATCTCTCGTTTCTTGATTTGATAATCGTTGTTAAGGCGCCAGTTCAGATTGGTGACGTCTTCTTTATACAACTTGTGCATAAAGGTGAGCACGTCGTTCTTGGTGGCGGCAGTCTTGCCTAAAAGTGAAGATAGGACATCTTCGCAGGTAGAGGTGAGTCCGTCCTCGTTGCGCGAGTTGATGCTCTGGAAGAACTTGCGGAATAGACTGCTGACCATTTGGCTCTCTTCGGGTTGCAGGTCGCGGCTCAAGGCTTTCTTCATGGCGTTCTCTGCCTCTTCGATATGTGATCCGTCGGTGTGCTGGTCGAGGTAAATCTGATAGGCTTCAGCCGTGTCTGCTTTCTTGGCTACCTGCCAGTCGATGGAGTCGATTTTGTTCCACGCCTCCTGTCTGTGGGGCGAGTTGGGGTATTTCTGCAAGTAGGCTTCTATTGCCTCTTTTGAACCGCTCACCATGGCGTTGGTCCAGTCGTTGTCTATGGTCTTGAGGGCGTTGAGGTGCGACATGATGGAGTCGATGTGAGCCTGGTCGGCATCCTTGTAGGTGTCGAGATAGCTCTGCAGAACGTCCGGATCATTGCTCTGCATGGCGTATTCGTAGGCTTCCTCTTCCTGTTGCTCGTTGGCGTTGTGATAGAAATAAAAGAGTGTGCCACAAACAATGAGTGCAAAGATGAACGAGCAAATCAAGATGGTGCGGTTGGACTTCTTCTCCTGTTTGTCCTCGTTGGCAGCTGGTGATTCCGGAATAGGAGGAATGACTGTGTCTGGTTGAATTGTAGGAACTGGAGGTGTTGTTGCTCCTTTCTGCGTCGTTGGTACAGAAGGAGTGGCAACGCTTCTTGGGTTAGGACAATGACAGTTGGGACACATATTCAGATTGCTGAAATATGCAGTGCCGCAGTTGGTACAAGTGGTAATCTTGCCAGCTATCTCTACGCCACAAGTAGGACATGTGGGTGCTTTGTCGCTAACGGGGTGTCCGCATTCTGGACATTTTATAATCGCCATTTTTATTATGTTTTTTAGTTGAGTGTATATTCTTAAAATGAGATTTTCCGGGAGTTAAGACAACTGTCTTTTTGCTGGGGATGCCAGGCATTTGTCTCCGAACTTAACATAGACCATTACACATCCTGTAATGGAATGTATTTGGTTTTAACTTTTCTAACTACTTTTTTTATTTTACATACTTGGAAAGTTGAGTCCTTGTATTGATAGGTGAATGTTTATCGGTGCCGGAATCTAATTTCCCTGAGCCTGTGGTTGCCCATGAACCGGCTCTTGTCCACATATCCGTTGACTCCATTGAGTCTGCCTTTACCCGTGTACTGCCACATCTCGAAGTCGCGTCCGTCCTTAAGAACAGGTGTGCGCTTGGTGTACTGCGCAATCATGAGTTTATAGCTGTCGAGCTTGCCCAGAAGGTAATGATCGTAGAAGTTGGCTCCCGTATAAATGAGCGGCTTCTGCTTGTAGGCTTTCTCTACAAGCAACAGAAACTTGAAAAGGGAGTCGCAGAATTGCTCTGTGTCCATTCCGCTCTTTGTCTCGACGTCTATCATGGGCAGCAAGTCCTGATCGCCTGGACGGCATTGAGCCATGAAGTTCTTGAGCTGTGTCTGCTGTGGAATGCGAGCACGGTAGAAATGGTAAGAACCAACCTTGAGTCCGTATCTGTGGGCAAGGTCTATATTCTGTTTGTATTTGCTGTCTACATTGGTCCCTCCCTCTGTAGCCTTGAGATAAACATACGCCATTTTGGTGTTGTCGCCTACGGTTTCCCAGAACACATTTCCCTGATAGTGGCTGAGGTCGATGCCATGCACATGTTGGCAAGTATCCTCACACTGTACGAGCTGTGCGTGGGTGCTGAGGGTGAGTAGGGTGGTGATAATAGTTATGATGATTTTCTTCATAACTGCAAAGTTACTAAAAAACATGCTATCTGCTACCGAAGAGTGTGATTTTTTAGATATATTTTACTCTTCGATTTCAGAAAGCGAGTGGAATACCTTGTGGGTAAAGTTGCTGATGGTCTCAATGGGGGCATAAGTTATGTAGCGCATGCTTCGTCTGAGGCTCTTGCGCATGGTGCCTCCTGTTGTACGTACAAAGCCAGTGGCAGTCTGTTCGAACTCGATGTCTTTTGCCTCCTGCGTGTTGTAATAGAGGGAGCGTAGGGTGAGTTTGTAGGCGCCTTTTTCCACTCTGCTTACAAAGGGAATCTCGTCTTTTTCAAAGTCGAAGAAGGTGATGAGCACGCTGCCCTCCAGTTGAGCCATGCGCTGGATGTGGAGTTTGCGTAGCCAGGATTCTAACTTGATGAAGTCAACCTTGTCGCCTCTTGTTCTGAGGTATTGTCCCAACTGGATAATGCCTCTAATACTGATTCCATTGGCGAGAATTCCGTTGATGTTGCTTACCAGTAAGCGCAACAGATAGAGCGTCTCAATGGAGGTGTCGATGGAGTGGCGCTCCTCTTTTTGAATCTTGATGAGTCGTCGGTTCAGGAAACCATTGTTCATCAATACTGCTCCGGCAGGAACGGCATTGAGATTTTTCATCATTTGGGCTATCTTCTTTTTCTTGAAGACAGTCATAGGCTCCAGTTCTTCTTTGGCTCCGAAGTTGTCGGTGCGTAACTGGGCGAAAAGGTTGCGCTGCAAAAAGTCCATTCTTTTACTATATTTTTAGGGGTGTAGGTAATAATTTAATTTTGCAAGTTCAGAAGTTATCAAAGAGTTAAGCTAACCTCTTTTCTTTATCAGCTGTAGCGGCGTGGGTATCTTAACAGGATGGCCATTAGTGCAGCAACACCTATGGCCATGGGGTAGTAGAGATAGGGCAGGATGTCGATGGGGCTGATGTGCGCCAGTCCTGCTGCCAGTAGCATCTGTACGCCGTACGGGATGAGTCCCTGTACGCAGCACGAGAAGGTGTCGAGGATGCTTGCAGCCTTTCGGTTGTCAACTCCGAACTTGTCGCCTATCTTCTTGGATATATTTCCCACGGTGAGAATCGCCACGGTATTGTTGGCCGTACAGAGGTTGACGAACGACACGAGGGCTGCAATCGAGAGTTCGGCTCCCCGCTTGTTCTTGACGTGAGCCGTAATTTTGTCGATGATAAAGTTGATACCTCCGTTCTCTCTGATGGTTTCGAGCATTCCACCAGCCATCATTGCAATGATGACGAGCTCGCCCATGCTGATGACTCCGTTGCCCATGGCCGAGAACCATCCGAAGAGGTCGTAAGAGCCAGATATTCCCATGAGGTTTTCGATGATGCCTATGGCTCCGCAAAGGAGTGTTCCCATGGTGAGAACCGCCATCACATTCATGCCGGCAATGGCTGTGACAAGAACCAGAAGATAAGGAATTACCTTGATGTATTCCACCTCAGCCACTTGTGTAGGAGCCTTGGTTTCTGCTCCCATGATAGCGTAGACGATGAGTATGATGATGGCTGCGGGAACGACAATGAGTGAGTTGATGCGGAACTTGTCGCTCATGCGGCATTCCTGCGTCTGCGTGGTCACCACGGTGGTGTCGGAGATGAAGGAGAGGTTGTCGCCAAAGTAGGCTCCACCCACAATGACAGCTACGGTAAGCCCCAGGTTGGCATCTACCGAATGTGCCAGTCCTGCAGCAATAGGAACGAGTGCTACTACTGTGCCCACACTTGTTCCTATGGAAAGAGAGATGAAACAAGCCGCCAGAAAGAGTCCTGGCAGAATCATGCTGGCAGGAAGTATGCTGAGAGCCAGGTTCACGGTGGCGTCGACAGCCCCCATGGCCTTGGCAGATGCAGCAAACGCTCCTGCCAGCACATAGATCCAGAGCATAAGCATCAGATTACTGGCTCCGGCTCCACGGCTGTAGGTGTCGATGCGCTTCTTGATGGGCAGTCCTCCTGATATTGCCACAGCATAGATGCTGGAAATCATGAAAGCCACCGTAAGCGACAGGTTGTCGCCCGAGCCGTTGCTCCTTACCGAATGGATGGTAAAGACAGCTATCAGCAGTATCAACAGAAACAATGGCGAGAGTGCCAGTAATCCTTTCTTATTGCTCATTTTTCAGTCTGTTTATTCACTATATTTACAGCGTTACGCCGTTCTTGAAGATAGAGATTTCACGATAGCCGTTGTACTCGTTGCGTGCTTCCTCGCCATTGGCTACAGCGATAATTTTGTCGATGAACTTGCGTACCAAGTCCTTCATTTCAGTACCTTCTACCAGTTCGCCTGCGTTGAAGTCAATCCAGTTGGGCTTGTTGTGGTAGAGGTTGCTGTTGGTGGAAATCTTCATGGTTGGTACGAAGGTGCCGAATGGCGTACCGCGACCTGTGGTGAAGAGTACCAACTGACAGCCTGCAGAAGCAAGGGCTGTGGAAGCTACGAGGTCGTTGCCAGGTGCAGAGAGAAGGTTCAGACCCGTTGTCTCCAAACGGTCACCATACTGGAGCACGCCGCTGACGGGAGCGCGTCCGCACTTCTGTGTGCAACCGAGAGCCTTGTCCTCGAGTGTAGAAATACCGCCAGCCTTGTTGCCAGGAGAAGGATTCTCGCCTACAGGCTCACCATGTGACAGGAAGTATTCCTTGAAGTCGTTGATGAGGTGAACAGTCTTGTCGAAGAGTTCCTTGTTCTCGCAACGGTTCATGAGGATGGTCTCAGCGCCAAACATCTCAGGTACCTCGGTGAGGATAGAAGTTCCGCCCTGTGCCACGAGCCAGTCGGAGAACTCGCCTACTAATGGGTTGGCAGTAATGCCGCTGAATCCATCAGATCCACCGCACTTCAAACCTACGCGCAACTTGCTGACCGAAACCTCCTGTCGTACGTCTTCCTTGGCCTGAGCATAGAGTTCGCGCAGCAGTTTCATGCCTTCCTCGAGCTCGTCGCCTTCCACTTTCTGAGTTACCAAGAGCTTGATGCGGTCTTTGTCGTAGTCGCCCAGCATCTTCATAAACTCGTCTGGCTGGTTGTTCTCGCACCCCAGGGAGAGAACGAGTACAGCGCCTGCGTTAGGGTGCAGACAGATGTCGCGAAGCACCTTGCGTGTATTCTCGTGGTCGCCCGAAAGTTGAGAGCATCCAAAGTTGTGGTGCCATGCGTGAATGGCGTCGATGCCCTCGCACTTGGTTTCCTGCTTGAGCAGTTCGACAAGTTTCTCGGCAATACCGTTCACACAGCCAACAGTAGGAACGACCCAAATTTCATTGCGCACACCTACCTCGCCATTCTTGCGTACATAACCCTTGAAAGTACGGTTCTCGTTCTCGATGTTCAGGGTTTCCTCTACGGGATTGTAGGTGTATTCCAAAGTTCCGGCAAGGTTGGTCTTGAGGTTGTTCTCGTTGACCCATTCTCCCTGCTTCAGGTCTTTCTTTGCATGACCGATAGGGTAGCCGTATTTCAGGATGTTGGTTCCTTCAGCAGCATCGTCGATGAGGACTTTGTGTCCTGCTGGGGTGTCTTGTAACAAGGTGATGGTCTTGCCGTCAACCTCGATGGTCTCGCCCTGCTTGAATGGACGGAGACAAACCACTACCGAGTCGGCAGGGTTGATTTTGATAAAGCTTGATTGTTTCATTTTTTTGTAGGTTGTTTTTATATTGTTATTTTTTATTTCATATGTGAGGGAGTTCTTAGAGCTGAGTTCTGCGGTAGAAGTCCACGTTCTCCTTCATGAGGAGCTCGATGGGCATGTAGTTTACCGGAGTAACCTTCTTTTTCAGCACGATGGCCTGGAAGAGTGTGTCGATGCACGCATAGCCTTGCATGTAGGCATGCTGTGCAATGAGGAAAGAGATGCTTCCCTCGCGCAGGCAGTGGGCATTCTTCTCCACCATGTCGTACCCCATGATCTGGATGTTGCGTCGGTTGGTCTTCAGCAGGAAGTCGCCCACGATGTGTGCCTTGGATGTCAGGGTGATGCAATGGTGCACCTGTGGGTTGGAAGAGAAGAATTTCTCCAGCATCTTATTGTACTCGGCACGTGTTCCGTTGAGTGGCAGGTCGAGGTCGGTAACTTTCACGTTTGGGTAGTGGTCGTGCATGTAGTGCAGAAACCCCACTTCTCGGTTGTCCTGCTGCTTACTCATCACTCGTCCGTCCTTCGTCTGTCGCATAAGCATGATCTCCGTCTCCTTGTTGGCAATCATCATCAGCATCTTGGCAGCAAAATATCCGCTGCAGAAAGAGTCCTGTCCGTAGAACGACAGAGGCTTGAGGTCGGGCATGTAGGAGTCTAAGAGGATGAAGGGAATGTTCTGCTCGTGCAACTGGTCGGTGAACTCGCGTGTGACGTCGAGTGAAGATGGAACCACAACGACACCTTCTGGCTTGGCCTGGATAATCTCGTTGGCTTTCTCTCTGAACGACTCATCGCTGGAGCGTTCGAAGAAACTGATTTCCACGTCGATGTGGAAGTCTCGCCTGGTGTCTTCGCATTTGCGTGCACCTTCTTCGATTTCCTCCCAATAGGCTTCCGACTCGTGCTTGGGCAGCAGCATGTAGAACGTGTACTGCTTGTTGTACGCCAGGGCGCTGGCGTACATGTTGGGCTGGTAGTTCATCTCCTTGAGAGCCTGTTCTACCTTCTTGCGGGCTGGTTCCGAAACATTGGGGCGATCGTGCAGGACTCTGTCAACAGTTCCTACAGAAACGCCAGCTCTTTCAGCAATGTCTTTGATTCTGATTTTTTCGGCCATTCTCTTTCTTCTTGTTTGTTTTGTTTGCGGCTCGCGCGTACCTTATATATATAATGTACGATTGTGCAAAGCCACAATGTGGATAGTTCTTCTTATTTGTGCATGATGTTGTGTGCGACCACAACAAGTTATTTTGGGGCAAATTTACAATAAAAAATCGAATTGTGCGAATGCACAGCGTGTTTTTTGCTATAAAAACAAAAAAAAAGTCGTTTTTATTTCTTTATTCAAGAAAAAAGGCTTATTTTTGCCACAAGAAACTTCCTCATGGAAGAAATAAAACCGAGAACTTCCTCATGGGAGAAATAAAATCAAGAACTTCCTCATAGAAGAAATAAATTCAAGTAATAACAAACAATAAATTAAAAACTATCAAACAACAATGGCAAAAATTGTAACATTAGGTGAGATTATGCTTCGTTTGTCACCAGAAGGCAACGATCGCTTTATTCAGAGTGAGTCATTCCGCATTATTCCTGGCGGTGGTGAGGCCAACGTGGCTGTCAGCGTAGCCAACTATGGTCATGAGGCTTACTTTGTATCTAAGTTGCCAAAGCACGAGATTGGTCAGATTGCTCTGAACGCTCTTCGTCGTTATGGCGTTAATACCGACTTCATTGCCCGTGGCGGTGATCGCGTAGGTCTTTACTATGCAGAGACTGGTGCTTCTATGCGTCCTTCTAAGGTTATTTACGACCGTGCCCACAGCTCAATTGCCGAGGCTGATCCATCTGATTTCGATTTTGATAAGATCATGGAGGGTGCTCAGTGGTTCCACTGGAGCGGTATTACTCCTGCCATCAGCGACAAGGCTGCCGAGTTGACCAAGTTGGCTTGTGAGGCTGCCAAGCGTCATGGTGTGACCGTTTCTGTAGACCTCAACTTCCGCAAGAAGCTCTGGACTTCCGAGAAGGCCATCTCTGTCATGCGTCCTTTGATGCAGTATGTTGACGTTTGTATTGGTAACGAGGAGGATGCTCAGCTTTGCTTGGGCTTCAAGCCTGATGCTGACGTAGAGGGCGGTAAGACTGACGCCGAGGGTTACTATGGTATTTTCCAGGGCATGATGAAGGAGTTCGGTTTCAAGTATGTAGTTTCTACATTGCGTGAGTCACTCTCTGCTACCCGCAACGGCTGGAAGGCTCTTATCTACAACGGCAAGGAGTTCTATCAGAGCAAGCACTACGACATCAACCCAATCATCGACCGTGTAGGTGGTGGTGACTCATTCTCAGGTGGTTTGATTCACGGTTTGCTGACCAAGCCAAATCAGGCTGAGGCTCTCGAGTTTGCTGTTGCAGCTTCTGCTTTGAAGCATACTATCCCTGGCGATTTCAACCTGGTTTCTGCTGACGAGGTAGAGAGTCTGGCTGGTGGTAACGCCAATGGCCGTGTACAGCGATAACTTCTGAACTTGCTAAAGTTCAACTAAACATTAAATAATAAACAATAAACATTATATAGATAATGGCAAAGTTTAGCAAAATGCAGGTCATGGCAGCCATGAAAGAGACTGGTATGGTTCCTGTATTCTTCAACAAGGATATTGAGATTTGTAAGAACGTCATCAAGGCTTGCTACGAGGGTGGTGTTCGAGTATTCGAGTTTACTAACCGTGGTGACTTCGCTCACGAGATTTTTGGCGAGTTGGTGAAGTGGTCCGACAAAGAGTGCCCAGAGATGATTCTCGGTGCTGGTACTGTAGTTGATGCAGGTACAGCTTCTTTGTACCTCCAGTTGGGTGCCAACTTCATCGTAGGTCCTAACTTCAACCCAGAGATTGCTCCTGTCTGCAACCGTCGCTTGGTTCCTTATTCACCAGGTTGTGGTTCTGTAACCGAGATCAACAATGCTCAGGCAGCAGGTTGCGACGTAACCAAGGTATTCCCAGCAGGCAACGTAGGTGGTCCTTCATTCGTTAAGAACGTGATGGCACCTTTGCGCTGGAGCAACATCATGGTAACAGGTGCTGTAGAGCCAACCGAGGAGAACCTTACTCCCTGGATCAAGGCCGGTGTTCTCTGTGTAGGTATGGGTTCTAAGCTCTTCCCTAAGGAGACCGTAGCTGCTGGCGACTGGGCTGCTATTACAGCAAAGTGCCAGGAGGCTTTGGGGTACATCGCAAAGGCTCGCGCTTAATATGCGTGTATAATATTGGAGATTCGTAGAGTCACATATTATCGTTTATACAATAGCGCTATCACCTTTCTGATGATAGCGCTGTTTTTCTTTTCAGCTTGTTCGCCGTCGCATAAGGGCGAAGTAGATGAGCTGAATTCTCTTTCTTATGCTTATCATTACCGCAATCTCGATTCTGCCAAGGTACTGGCACAGAGAGCTTTGAGGCTTGCCGACGACTATCCGGCAGGCTACGCCGAGGCTCACAACAACCTGGCTTTCGTAGCCATTGCCAAGATGGATTATGAGCAGGCCCGCAGACATTTGGTGGAGGTGGAACAGCGTAGCGACAACCAGATAGAGATCCTTATTGCCCACGTACAGAACATGCGCCTTTGCCAGCGCGAGTCACACAATAAGGACTTCTATGCTTATCGCGAGAAAGCGATGCGCCTGCTCCGCCGTATTGGCGAAGAAGCCGACAATCTTCCTCCGCGCGAGCGTAAGCGTGCCCTTTATGCCCATTCCGAGTTCGACATCGTTGCCGCCACCTATTTCTATTATGTAGGTCAGGAGGAACCCATGTTGCAGGCTCTCAACGATATTGATGCAGAAACATTGGAGGCTGATACTGCCCAGTATCTCAACTACTTATACAATATTGGCGCCGGAGGAGCCATCGTTAACGGGACGGCAGAGGAAATCGGGCAGGGCGAGTTCGACTACCTGATGCGCTGCTTTATGCTGTCCTGTTCAGGAACCCCTTACCCCTATTGGCAGGCTAATGCCTTGCAGGCCCTTAGCGAGCATCTGCAGAGTCCCAGTCTGCGCAGTTACCTGATTCGCAACAACAGACCTTCCATCAAGTATCTTAATATTGACCAGGTGCCCGACAGCCTGTTGGCAGGCAACCTGGCCCAGATGGCGCTCAACCTGTTCTCGTCTTACGGCGATGTTTATCAGACAGCAGGAGCTTACCGAACCCTGGCTGAATGCTACTGGGCAATAAACGACTACCGTTCGGCAGAAGACTGTCTCAACCATGCGCTCAACGACAACAAGCGCATCAAGGCAGCACCCGACTTGGTGGCTTCCATTGCCGAGCGCCTCTGTCTGGTCTATTCGGCCATTGACGACAAACCCCACAGCGATTTTTACCGCAACATGTATCTTGATTTGCAGGAGCGCACCCGACAGGACAAGCAGTTGGAAGCCCGAGCTGCCGTGCTCGACAACAATGCTGTGCTGCTCAACTGGATGATAGCATCCGTGATAGGAATGATCGTCCTTGTGGTGTTCCTGCTCTATCTTTTCGACAGAATGCGCCGCAGGAATGTGCACCGTGGCTCCATTACAAAACTGCTTCAACCCTTACAGCAATGGAAGGACAGCAACGCTCAGCGCATCAGCGAGTTGAACGACAAGAAGGAGGAGATAGAGGAGGAACTGCAAATGACGCTCCTCCACGTGAGGGACAACAAGAAACGCCATTTAGAGCAACGTGCCAAGGTGGCTTTGGTCAACAGCATTACGCCCTTCATCGACCGCATGATTCACGAGGTGGACTGCCTGAACCACCGCGACGAACCCAACTCGGTGAAGCAGGAAAGATATCAGTACATCTCGGAGCTGACAGCCAAAATCAACCAGTACAACGAGGTGCTTACTCAGTGGATTCAGATGCGGCAGGGAGCCCTCAATCTCCGCATTACGAGTTTTGCTCTCCAGCCCCTGTTCGACATTGTGCAGAAAGGCAAGATGAACTTCGATATGAAGGGCGTAGAACTGGTGGTGGAGCCCACCGAAGCTGTGGTGAAGGCCGACCGTACGCTGACGCTTTTCATGATCAACACCATGGCCGACAATGCCCGCAAGTTCACACCTCAGGGTGGCCGTGTGACGGTGAGTGCCTCGGTGGCTGAAGCTTATGTGGAAATCAGCATTTCCGACACAGGAGTAGGCATGGACGACGAGCAGTTGGAGCACGTCTTCGACCGCACTTATACGGGCGGTCATGGTTTTGGACTTCTCAACTGCAAGGGTATTATAGAGAAATACAAGAAGGTGAGCAGCATCTTCTCTGTGAGTTCGATTTCTGCAGAGAGCGAGTTGGGCAAGGGCAGCCGCTTTGTCTTTCGCCTGCCCCGGGGAATAGGCGGACGCATGAAGTCGCTTGTCGTAGGGCTCGTGAGTCTGGTGGGTTTGATGGCGATGACGAGTCTGCCCCAGCAGGTCGCTGCACAAAATGCGCCTCGCCATCAGCACGATGTCGCCACCCATCGTCTCCCGCTCAATCTGCAGCGTGCCGACATCTTCGCCGATTCGGCTTATTTCAGCAACATCAACGGCGAGTATGAGCGCACCCTCCAGTTTGCCGACTCAGCCCGCAGTTACCTCAACCGTCATTACCTGTCGCTTCATCCTGGCGGCAAGGTGCTCATGACAGCCAGTCCGAGCGACGTTTTGCCTGCCGAACTGTTGTGGTACCAGGACAGTCTGCCCACCAATTACTATGTGATTCTCGACCTGCGTAATGAGAGTGCCGTGGCAGCTCTTGCCCTGCATAAGTGGGACCTCTATCGCAGCAACAACAAGGTCTACACCCAGCTCTACCGCGAGATGGGAGCCGACTCCACGCTGCCAGCCTATGTGCGCACCATGCAGCTGTCGGAGAACTCGAAGACCGTGGCCATCGTGCTGCTCATTCTCCTTCTGCTGCAGCTGCCTTTGGCTTACTATCTGCTCTACTATCGCCATGTGCTTACCTTCCGTTTCGCCGTGGAGAAGGTGAATGAAATCAACCGCATTCTGCTGAGCGACGCTACCGACGAGGTGAAGTTGCAACGCATCCGTCAGACGTGGCACAAGCGGGGAGTGAGACTTCATGGACTGAATGCCCAGTTGGGCGATGTGGTCGACCAGATAGAGCAGGCGCTTCAGGAGAGTATGCGCCGTACGGCAGCCGAGACCAACACCATGGAGATGACCGAAGACGAGCTGCACAAGGCGGAGTACGAGAATGGGCGTCTGCACGTGTCGTGTTCGGTGCTCGACAACTGCCTCTCCACGTTGAAGCACGAGACGATGTATTATCCTTCGCGCATCCGTCAGCTCGTAGAGAACGACCCTTCCGATGTGCAGTCGCTTCATGAGCTGGTGGACTATTACAAGTCGCTCTACACCATGCTCAGCGCCCAGGCGATGGAGCAGGTGGAGATGAATGTGAAGAACGACAAGTTCCTTCGCCAGTATCTTTTCGAGCTTCTCACCTCGGGAGCAGGAAAGGTGGAAGTCAGGGTAGATGACTTGCCCGATTCGCCTTATGCTGTCTGCCGTGTGGAGATGCAGGATGTGGATTACGATGAGCAGCTTCACCATCGTCTCTTTACTCCTCTGACCCACGACATGAAGTACCTGCTTTGCCGTCAGATTGTTCGTGAAATAGGCGAAGTGACCAATCTGCGTGGTTGCGGAATCTCTGCCAGGGCAAGTGCTGCTGGCAAGCTCATGATCGAAATCATGCTGCCCAAGAGTATGGCTCATGAGAATCCTCAGGAGTTATTTCCCAGGAGTTGACTCCTGTCCTCATTGAAAACTTCTCAAAAAAGATAAAAAGTAAAAACAATAACAATATGGAACCATTTAAAGTAATCATTGTCGAAGACGTGCCCTTGGAGCTGAAAGGTACAGAGGGAATCTTCAAAAACGAAATTCCTGAAGCCGAGATTATAGGAACGGCTGAAAGCGAAATCAGTTACTGGCGCCTCATCAAGCAGCAGTTGCCCGACCTTGTATTGCTCGATCTCGGACTGGGCGGTTCCACTACCATTGGTGTGGAGATTTGCCGTCAGACCAAGGAGACTTATCCTGCCGTGAAGGTGCTTATCTTTACGGGCGAGATACTGAACGAGAAGCTGTGGGTCGACGTGCTCGATGCAGGCTGCGACGGCATCATCCTGAAGAGTGGCGAACTGCTGACGCGTGGCGACGTGGCGAGTTGTATGAACGGAAAGAAAATGGTGTTCAACCAGCCCATCCTTCAGAAGATAGTAGACCGCTTCAAGCGAAGCGTCAACAGTCAGCTGATGCGCCAGGAGGCTTTGGTCAACTACGAGATCGACGAGTACGATGAGCGTTTTCTGCGCCATTTGGCGCTGGGCTACACCAAGGAGCAGATTACGGGTCTGCGCGGAATGCCTTTCGGTGTGAAGAGCTTGGAGAAGCGACAGAACGAGTTGGTTCAGAAACTCTTCCCCGACGGCAACAAGGGTATTGGAATCAACGCCACCCGATTGGTGGTGAGGGCTTTGGAACTTCACATTCTGGACGTAGACAATCTGAAGGCAGATGAGGATTAATAAACTTTTGGCTTGGGTGGCGATGCTGCTTGGCGTAGGTCAGGTGGTGCTTATTCTGACGTCGTGGCTTCTTACGGCTGCGATGCCAGAGAGTTTTCCGCGCTCCCTGCTCAGCGCCGAGGGCATCCGTTGGTTCTTCGGTCGCTTTGTTGGCAACGTGGAGTCTCCCTTGCTGGTGTGGCTTCTGCTTTTTTCTTTCATGCTTGGTGCCCTGCAGCGCAGTGGCATTCTGCATTACCGATCCTCCGAGTACCGCCAGCGCATCGCCATGAGGTTGGCTCTCTTCGAGGGCATTTTCTTTGTGCTGTTGATATTGGCGCTTGTGCTGGTTCCTCACGCCATCCTGCTCAATGTGATGGGTGGTCTTTTTCCCAGCAGTTTCTCTGCCTGCATCGTGCCTTACTGTTGTTTTTCCCTGATGGTGATGAGCATCAGTTACGGTGTGATGAGCGATCGCATGAAGGGTGTGGCCTCCGTCTACGAGGCTCTTGTTTCGGGCGTTGGCAAGATGGGTGGTTTGCTGCTCATCTATGTTATTGGCGCCCAGCTCTACCACAGTATTATCTTCCTCTTCTCAGCCTGAATTCCATCGGGGTTACCCCGTATTTTCTCTTGAAGGCTGTGCAGAAATGGCTTTGGTAATCGTAACCTAATTTGATTCCGATGTCGGCAATCGGAAGACTGGTGTCGAGGAGGTAACGGGAGGCGAGGTCCATGCGATAATCGAAGAGATACTGGAATACCGTGGTGCCAAACTCCTGTTTGAAGGCTTTCTTCAGGGTGCATTCGTTGGTGCCCACCATTGCCGCCAACTCGT
>ERZ1026854.623-NODE-623-length-24538-cov-20.213209_pt1 | contig 24538 bp, 36 predicted proteins | sample MGYA00380157_ERZ1026854 | MGnify/ENA primary metagenome ERZ1026854 (study PRJEB33269, sample SAMEA4719793) | human gut metagenome | biome: human-associated habitat; feature: organic feature; material: feces | place: Cameroon | collected 2013-10 ... | reverse complement strand
CAGCATATAGTATTTTTTTATTATTAATAAATAATTTAAGCCCATAATTAAAAACATCATGAATAAGTATAAAAGGACATATTTTAAAAAGTTTATAATCATAAATCATATTATGCCTTAAAACGTCTATATTCGACTGATTTATACCATATTCGACTAATTTATCCTTAAGCCAAAAACCAACAGCAAAACGAATCGTAGGGCGTAACTTATGTATTTTAATTAAAGTAGACATTTTCAAGTGGTCTTGATGTTCATGTGAAATAAATATTAGTTTTATTTTGTTTAAATATGGCTCTATTTTTTTAAATGGTACGCCCATGTCAAGCGCTATTGATTCATTTAAAATAACACAGTTACCAGAAGAACCACTTGAAATTATATCAAAATTGATTTTTTTGTTTGTGTTTTCTGACATTTGATTAAACATCCCAGTTAATTTTTAATACACAGTATGCATGGAACCATTTTGAAACCATGACTTAACGTAACGGAATGGAACAAAACTTCTTTTGTTCACTTTTCTTAACTGTGATTAAAATATTTTGATTAATTGTTGAATTAAATTATGAATTATGACATTCACTTATCAAAATATATTTTTTAGTCAGTTATCCTATTGCTTTGAATCATATTCAACTAAACACCCTACAACAATTGACAATATTATCACACTTATAGCACATTCAGTTGAAGCAACACGGCGATTAAATTCAAAAATTTCTTTTATTGTATAGTGATCTTTTGGATATTTACGCAATAAATCTTCTAATGAATTTCTTAAATGTGCAATCTCATCAATGTCTACACTGTATGTATCAGCTATTTTTTTTGATGATTCAATAATATTTAAAAACCTATCTAAGTCAATACGGTACATTGTTTTGCTACTTAACATTTTTTCTAAAGTAAAATCTGCTATCATTTTTAATACACCATATATTTATAAATTTAATATTAGACTTAGCGGTTATAAATCCGCTAAATCAATTTTAGTAGTTTCTTCTTCGCCTTTGACTTCTCCTGTAGACTTATCAATATTAATTATTTCAGGTTCGCAAGAGCAATTTAAATCAGATTCTGAAAATCCTGAAGTGTGAGGCCTTTCGATTTCGTCACTTTCATATAAACCTCCTAGATCTTCAACGAAAGCAGTTCTTAAAGCTCTTACAATTGCAGTTTTTTCCGCCATGAGACAAGGTTGTATTTTCCAACTTGGATTACTATCCTTTTTAATTTCACTAAAAGTGCAAGAAACATAAATGCTATTAGCCCAATCTTTTCTAAAAACCTCACACCATGAACCTACTAATATATCACTATCAAGTTTAAAACAACCCTCTCTTTTTTCTATTTTGCCTTGTTCGGTATGTACTATTACGCCGCTTTTAAAACCATTAAACTGTGGGTGAAGCGTTGCACGTTTTAGTATTGCGTCTTTACCTACTACTATTTGAGCTGGGGAAGAGCCATATTTTATAAGATGGACTTCTCCTTTTATAAATGGGTTTAATTTTCTACATTTACAAAGTTCGGTAAATGTTTTAAATTCTGACATTGTAATGTTTGCGTTTGAATTACCTAAAACATATTCTTTTACTATCGAAGGGGTAAGTTTTATTTCTGTTTCTCCTATATTGTATTTTACTATTAATTCTGCTGATTCATTCTTCATTATTTTTAATTCTCCTATTTTTTAATCGTTATAGACGCCTTGCCTATGACCTATTTTAATTATTTTTATTACAATGCATTCTCTGTCAATTTCAGCGAATATTCTATATTGACCTACTCTGTATCTCCATATGTTTTTTAAGTTACCTTTAAGCATTTTTCCTTGGAAACAGGGTTCGGAACAATTTACAAGGTTTTTTAAAATCCATTTTTGAATCATTTTTGATTGAATGGGATCTATTTTTTTTAATTGTTTCTGAGCTTTAGGCTCTATTATTACCGTGTATTTTTTCACTTTCAAATTCCTTTACAAATTCTTGAAATGGTTTGCCTCCATTATAATCTTCTGGATTTATTTTCATATCTTCTTCCATTTCTTTTAAAATTTGTTCATCTTCAAAATCTTCTATTTGTTCCGCTAATAAGTTTCTAAAATAAGTCGATAATTTAACGCCTTTAAAATTTGCAAGTTGTTCTGCATATTTATATTCATTATCTGGAACTCTAATTGCTATTACAGCCATGTGCTCACCTCGCTTTTATTTATATTATATCATAAATGTTTACATTTGTAAACATTAAATTTAATTATTAATACTTGTTTTTTCGTTCAAATATATTTTAGACAAAATTGCATATCCTGCTAAATCTGTTAGTGTATCTTCGATGCTTTCATCTTCCATATCGTCTTTTTCTTTATCTATTAGCAACGTTTTTATTCTATTTAATTTATCAAACAACCTAATCACTATACACGCATACCCAAATTCATCGACAGTTTTTTTAAAACTATTCCCGTACTTTTTATTTTTTTCTTTTAATAATTTAGCGACTTTTTCGCATTCTATTTCTATTTTTTCTTGCATATTTTACACCTATTTTTTAAAATTTATCAAAAATCAAATCAGATTATTTTGAATTAAATAATCTTTAAGTGCTTTAAGTTGCTTTTTTGTTCCTGTTACAGTGAAAGACATTTCAAATTTTTCTTCATTTTCTAAAGATGGGGCTTCTAATACTTCTTTTTGATTTTTATCTTCCATTATTTTTTTAATTTGGTTTTGCTTTTCGGTCATGAGAAGCATAGATTGAGCTAAATTAAGAGTTTTTTTGTAATCTAGTATAATTTCATACCTAGTTTTTTCATCGCTAATATTATCATTTAGAACCTTTAAATCATTTGAAATATTGTCAGTAATTTCATTTATCTTAGAATAATAACTTTTTAAGCTATCTGATAGATTTATTTTTAAGTTCAAATCTTCAAAGCTAATATATTTTATATTCTTAGAAGTAGCTACATCAATGAAATAATCTTTTAATTTAGCTGCTTTTTCTGCTTTTATTTCGGATTCGATTTCTGATATTTTAGATTTGAAATATTTGTCTGCTTCCTTGAATTTGTCTGATATTTTAGATTTATACAAAACTTCAAAATCTAAATAAGGCTTTAAAATTTCAGATTTAACTGTTTTCCTTTGAGATTCAATCCATTCAAATTCTTTTTTAAGTTTGGCTCTTAATTTTTTAAGGTGAACAGTTGTTTTTGACAAATCTGATGGTAGTGTGTTTTTAGCTTCTTGAATTTCGTGTTCTATTTTTGAACTTATATTGTCAAGCGCTTGCTCTATTACTGGCAACTGGGTAACTGTTATTATTTCTTTTTCATTTTTAAAATTATTCATTTGATTTTTCACCTTCTCTTTTTTGATAACTCCACATTTCTTCATCTGGTATATCGAGAGCTTTTTGAGCAAGGGACCAAAATTTTAAAGTCCCGTCTCTTTTTCCTACAACTACACCATAAGCATTTGCATATGAATATCCTATGTCTTCGCAAAATTCTTTTATTGTTGTATATTTATCTAAAATTTTAAATTGAAGTTTTTTTCTTGATTTAACTTTTCTTTTTGTTGTTTTTTTATTTTCCAATTATATGCACCAACTTTTTAAATTTATTCGTATAAGTAAGATTCTTCTTCTAATACTATAGCGAATCTTCTTATACAATCTTTGCAATAATAATGACCGTTTATATAATAACATTCTTCATTTTCATATAAATCTTCATCACATTCGAAACAAGTTTCTACTGGTTTGTTACACCTGTCTTCATATTCTGCCTGTTTTTCTGTTAAGTATCTGTCATAATCGCAGTTTGAGTACATTTTAATTGCTCCTTATTTTTTGTTTTGAATTTTTCTTGGACTTATTCTTTTACATTTACGCTTTGCATAATGATAAATATAATATAAAGCAAGTTCCATGGCTGCAGCTTCTTTAAATTTTTTTTTCATTATGGCACTATCGTAGTTTAATATCAGGTTATAAATATCATTGCGGTTTATTCCGTTTATAAACTCTTGACATATATCTATAACCTTGAATATTTCTTCCTCTGTTAGATAATCAATCATATTAAGCATTTATTTCACCTCTTTTGCTCTCATGTTTATATAATAACATATTATTTTATATTTGTCAACTATTTTTTTAAAAAATTAAATTTTTTTAAATTATTTAAAACTTAAGCAATAATTCACAAAACAAAAAAAGACCGCTTTTGCGGTCTATTTTATTTTTCTTCTTCTTTTTCTTCTTTAGGTTCGTCGATTTCATAAAAGTCATTTACATATAAATTAGGTGCTACGTCTATAACGGGCCCAGTTATTTCTCCGTTGGTTATAAGTTTACCTTCATCTGCTATAAGTCTGTACATTACTAATTTTTGCATGTTCATTTCTCCTTTTTATTATTTTAAAATACAATCATCATAAATACAATTAAAACAATCCATATTACAAATTTGCTTGTTCAATTCTTTGTCTTTTCTGCGTTTTTCACGCTGTTTGATACTTATTTTTTCTTTATTCTTGATATAATACTGTTTTTGATATTCTAATAGTCTTTCTCTATTTTTAATATAGTAAATTCTTGAATATTCTTTAATTTTTTCTCTGTTTTTAAAATAGTAAACTTTTAGATTTTCTCTTAATTTATCTTTGTTTTTTAAATAATAATCATGATAGTATTTACTATTTCTCATTGTCAGTACCTAAATTATGTTGTTTCTGGCGTGTATGAATATATTAAGCTAGCATTTGAAGCCCCCCAGGGTGCACCAGTCACTTCGCCCTCAGCCCACGGAACACGAATGGTTGTTAGATTGGTGCAATCATAAAAAGCGGTTGAGCCTATAGAGTTAGGCGTACCCTCGAAAGTTATTTCGGTTAGGCCTGTGCAACCGTAAAAAGCAGTACTTCCAATACTAGTAACTCCACTTGGAATTGAAGTTATAACTAATTTTTTGCAATTTTGAAAAGCATTAAGACCTATATTAGTAAGGCTGATCGGAAGTGAAGTCAAAGCTAGATTTGTGCAATATCCAAAAGCGAACCCCCTTATGCTAGTTAATCCACTCGGTAAAGAAGTTAAGGCTAATTTTGTGCAATTGTTAAAAGAATACTGCTCTATACTTGTAATTCCGCTAGGAAGAGAAGTTAAGGCTAGGTTGGTGCAATTGCTAAAAGCACTGCTCCCAATACTGGTTACACCACTAGGCAAAGAGGTTAAAGCTAGTTTTGAACAATTTTGAAAAGTACCGCCTTCAATACTAGTAAGCCCCTCTGGCAAGGATGTTAGGGCTAGGTTTGTGCAACTCCCAAAAGCGTTGTTTCCTATGCTAGTAACACCAGGCATAGAAATATAAGTTAATGTATTATAGAAATAAAAAACATTACTTCCTATTTTTGTTATTTCGCTAGGAAGAGTTAAGGTTGTTGCAGTTCTTTCAATAATCGCTTTAAAAACTTCATCACTAGAGCTTCCACCGTTTGGGATTTCGCCTATTTTAGCCCCGTATTGGCTCGTCGGAGTTCCGTTAGGTACTTGTACTCCCTTGTTAATAATAGCTTGTTTAATCGTACCGAAATCGCTAATAGCTTGCTCGACATTTTCATTTATCGTATTAGTTGCCATTTAAATTCACCCCCCTTTTTATTGTGATGTGTAGTTGTAGACAATTGTTGCATTAGTAGCGCCCCAAGGGGAATTCGCCACTTCACCCTCAGACCAAGGTACACGAATGGTCGTTAGATTGGTGCAACCATAAAAAGCGGTTGAGCTTAAACTTGTAGGTTTGCCCTCGAAAGTAATTTCTGTTAGACTTGTGCAATATCCAAAAGCATTGTTTTCAATCTTAGTGATGCCACTAGGAAGAGAGGTTAAGGCTAGGTTTGTGCATTTATAAAAAGCAGTACTCATTATGATAGTTACACCACTAGGAAGAGAAGTTAAGGCTAGGTTGGTGCAATTGCTAAAAGTATCATTTCCAATACTAGTAACTCCACTTGGAATTGAAGTTATAACTAATTTTTTGCAACTCCCAAAAGCGCCGTTTCCTATGCTAGTAACACCAGGCATAGAAATTAAAACTAAGTTTTTGCAACTGTTAAAAGCATTAAAACCGATACTGGTGACGCTCTCGGGTATAGAAGCTGAAGTTAACGTTATATATTCAAAAAAAGAATAATTTCCTATTTTTGACAAGCCGTCAGGTAAAGTTAAGGTTGTTGCAGTTCTTCCAATAACCGCTTTAAAATTTTCATTACCGCTTTGAATTTCGCCTATTTTAGCCCCGTATTGGCTCGTATGCGTTCCACTTGGTACTTCAACGCCTTTGTCTATAATTGCTTGCTTAATCGTACCGAAATCAAGAATTGCTTGTTCGACATTTTCATTTATTGTATTAGTTGCCATTTAAATTCACCCCCCTTTTTATTGTGATGTATACGAATACACAACGCTGGCATTTGAAGCCCCCCAAGGTGCACCAGCCACTTCGCCCTCAGCCCACGGAACACGAATGGTTGTTATGTTGGTGCAACCATAAAAAGCGCTTGAGCTTAAACTTGTAGGCGTACCCTCGAAAGTTATTTCGGTTAGGCCTGTGCAACCGTAAAAAGCAGTACTTCCAATACTAGTAACTCCACTTGGAATTGAAGTTATAACTAATTTTTTGCAATTTTGAAAAGCATTAAGACCTATATTAGTAAGGCTGATCGGAAGTGAAGTCAAAGCTAGATTTGTGCAACCATCAAAAGCAGAATTTTGTATATTAGTAACGCTTTCAGGTAATAAAATTAAGGTTAGTTCTGTGCACCTAGAAAAAACATATGGCATTATGATAGTGAGTCCACTCGGTAAAGAAGTTAAGGCTAGGTTTGGGCAACCCGAAAAAGCACCGGTTCCTATACTAGTGGCACCCTCAGGTAAAGAAGTTAAGGCTAGATTTATGCAACCCGAAAAAGCATCGTTTCCTATACTAGTAATCCCCTCTGGCAAAGATGTTAATGCTAGATTTATGCAACTCGAAAAAGCCTTTATACCGATACTCGTAACAGAATTAGGAATATCAATCGAAGTTAAGTCTGAATAGTTATAAAAAGCATAACTTCCAATTGTAGTCAGCCCGCTAGGAAGCGTTATTTTTTTAGCCGTTCTATCAATCATCCCTATAACATTTGATAATTGAAAGCCTCCGCCGCTTCCATCGCCTAAAATTACTGGTTCTAATTCGTCATTAAGCGATTCTATATTTTCTTTAAGTTCTTTTAAATCTGCTTTAGCGGTGCTTATTCCTGTTACTTCTTTACCGCTAGAATCGACAAATATTTTCCCTGTGTCCACATCATCAGCGGTAGCCGTAACGCCCGAAACATCAGCACCGCCACCACTGCTTCCGTTTTCAGCTATATATTTCAAATATACTTCTTCACGGCTAATAGGGATTAAATCGTTTATATCTGGTGTTCCGTCAGCTATGTTATGAAGAAATGTTTCTTCACGGCTAATAGGGATTAAATCTTCAATGCTCGGTGTGCCATCTGCTATATTATGAAGCAATGCGTCTTTCCGACTTATAGGCTCAGGCAACTGTGGCATACTATATCAATCCTTTCTTTAATTTGATACTTATAATTATATCAAAGAAATATAAAAAATAAAATATATATATTGAAATGTTATAAATTTTAATATATAATTTACAGCCAAGAAAGGTGGTAAATATGTATGAACCATATAATAAACGAATTAAAAGTTATGGGGTTTGTAATTGATGATAGAGGTCAGCTTAAAACTCCTATGTTTTTTGAAAAAGAAAGTATCAGTAGAAAATCAAAGGAAATATTTAAAAAGATTGCTAGGTTTTGCATATTGAAATCAAACCCAGTAATAACAGAAGAGGAATTAATTGAAATTGTTGGATTGGATAACAATAGCGAATTAAAAGAGCTAAAAGATAAAAAATATATTTTTTAATCTTTAGGGGGATTATGATATAATTTTACTAAAATAATGTCTGTATAGATTAATTTTAGTTGCATACGAGAAATTTTAAAATTTTTTTAAAAAGTGCTTTACAAATTAAAATATTTGTGTTATATTATAAATAGAGTTTAAAGACTCAGACGGTTTACTGCGTTCCGTTGCTGCAGTAAATGCGGACAATTGGATATGGTAAACCGTAAGAGGTAGCGTAAATCGAGCAACGGCGATGAGCGCTATTTTTTTGCGGTTTATTTCCTGTTGAACGCAAACCAGGTAAAAACAACACTTGTTGACTGACAACCAAGGCAAAAAATAACGTGCCGCCTAACCAGCGGTTTACCGAGCGTTAGAGGCTGCTCCAATTGGCGGTTTGTCTTAGCACAAGACAGAAAATTAAGATTTGGACTACATAAGAAACAGTTCACCCCGTTGCTAGTGGAAACACTAAGGCATTAGTCGAATATTGTGGTGATTGCGGTTTTTCGAGCAACCTTAGACCGTTTGAGACTGATGGGATAAAATCCAGCGTTAGAAACTTCGATATGGCTCCGAGAAGCACATACGTTTCGAAAAGATAAAAACGCCCCCTCAACCAAAAACCATGAGGGGGTGCATTATTTCTTGATATCCACCAAAAAGCAAATCATAAAACCCACAAGAAAGATAGTAAAGATTAGAAAAAGATTTAAATAAACAAACAAGTAGTAAAAGATAAAATAGTAAGTATCCAAAATCCGAATACAAATAATAACGTTAAAACAAAAAGCAAATAATTAATTTGAATACCACCTAGAATTATGGCATAATCTATATTTATGGGGGATAGTGATTGCAACATGAGAAGCGGTTACCTGAGCCGTTTCCCCTTATTTTAAAATCAGGTAGTTACATACAGGAGGTAACATGAATAAAATAATAAAAGGTGCTGATGAGCTGGTGTTTATACAAAATAAAAACGCTTTTACTAATAGCGAAATTATATCCATTCACGCAGGCATTGCACATCGTACAGTACAACAGATAACAGAAAAATATAAGTCAGATTTCGAAGAATTTGGGAAATTAAAGCATTACAGCTATAAAATAGACAAATTTGGTAGGGGCAGGGCAAGAAATGTATATTTATACAATGAGCAACAAGCTACTTTATTGTTGACTTACTTAAAAAATACTCAATCAGTAAGAGATTTTAAAAAATTACTCGTTAGACAATTTTATGAAGCTAAAAAGATTCTTGATGAATTAAAAACACCCGAATATAAAGCTATACGAGAAACAAGCAAAGAAATAACTAAAAATAGCATGAAATTGCTTAAAAATAGCATAAGTGATATAAAACCAAGGCAATACATAAAAGCCAATACAATTGCTAATAAAGCCACTAGCATTAAATTTGGGATTGATAAGATGATTAAAGTTGAAGATATGACTAAAGAAATGATATTATTCAGAAACCAGATTATTCAAAAAGTTTCGTCTTTGATGGAAGCACAATCCCTCGGCGTTGATATACCACATATATCAGAAATAATATACAAACATTGTAAGTAATAAAAAGCACCACTGTGATTAATCAGCGGTGCTTTTCTGTACTCCAAGCGACATATTCAAATACTTCAATAATATTATATCCCATACTTTTAGAGAAGTCAAGTTAACAACTTTTTACGAAAAAATGTATCATTGTTAATTATCTATATGAAACTTTTACTAAAATTTTACTTGATATATTTTTTGAAAAAATATATATTAATGGCAGTCACGCAACCTTTTGTAGTTATAAACCTCTTAGGGTTCGAATTCACCGCCCTAAGAGAGTTTTTTAAAAAAATTTTAAAAAGGGCTTTACAAACCAAGTTGGGTGTGTTATAATATAAATGCTGAAAAATTAACAAATGATATAAAAATCGAATATTTTATAATAGTACGTCTATTAATAGATTAGATAGGTTTTATTTGTTAACCTTTCAGCACTAATCTATTAATAGGCGTATTTTTTATGTGTAAAAAATGAGAAATAGAAATGGCGACGTATTTCAAGCAAAAAAATGTAACTTTACAATGATTCCTAATGAAGTTTTAAGAGATAATAATTTAAGCAGAAAAGCAAAAGAGTTATATTCGGAAATATATTCGTATATTACTATTCCAAATTTTAAATTGAGCAAAAGTTATTTGATGAAGCAATGATTAGAAGGCGAAACTGCTTTCAATAGTATGTGGAACGAATTGAAAGAAAAAGGATATTTAAAACAATTAGGTGTAAATGAGTAAAGGAGTAATAAAATGGAAGATAAAATTATAGGATTTAAAATAAACAGTAAAGGTTATGGAACAATTCCAAAAGCTGCTATGATTGATAAAAATTTAAATATTTATGCTAAAGCTTTATATGCTTATTTTTGCAGTTATACTGGCGGAGGCGATACATGTTTTCCCTCAAGAAAAAAAATTTGTTATGATTTAGGGGTTTCTATTGACACATTCGGAAAATATCTTAAACAATTAGTAGAAAATGGGTACATAAAAGTTGAACAAATTAAGGAAAATGGGCGTTTTTCGCATAATGTATATACACTATGCGATACGATTTCACCGTGTCCGAAGAAAACCGACACGGACGGCGTCGTACACGGTGAGATGGACCCTAATAATAACAATGATAATAATAACAGTATTAATAATAATAACAGTATTAATAGAGAGAAAATAGAAAAAGAGAATCCCGAGGTATCAAAAAAAGCCAATCACAAAAAAGAAGAAACAGAAAAAAATGCACCAACATCTCAAGAGATAGTTGATGCATATAACGAAACATGCGTTTCGTTACCGCGCTTCGCAAAAATAACAGACAAGAGAAAGAGGGCATTAAAGAAGATCTCTAGCAAATTCAGCATGGAAGATATAAGAACTGTTTTCAAGAAAGCGCAGGAAAGCTCATTTTTAAACGGTAGCACTGACAAATGGTCTGGGGCTACGTTTGATTGGCTTGTCAAAGAAGACAACATTGTCAAGGTGCTAGAAGGCAACTATGACGATAAGAATGCCAAAATGAAAAAGCGCCCTAACCAATCATATAGTATAGATGAATTCCAAAATTATAGCATTTTTGATGATGAATGATTTGCCTAATTGACAAATATTTGTTTAAATGATATAATTATAATAAAAATAAGGGGTGTGAATTATGAGTAAGCTAGGAGAAATATTATCACCAACGTCTCAAGTGATGATAATAATGGGTATAGCTGAAGCGATAAAGCAAGCGGGGCTAGCAAGTAAGTATATACCAATAATCGACGTTGTTTTAGGCATAATTTGCGGGTTAATAGTATATTCAAAAGAATACGGAACATTAAAATCCGTAATAATTGGCGTAGCATTAGGGCTAAGCGGATGTGGTTTATTTAGCGGTATAAAGAACCTAAACAAATAAAGGAGTGATTAAATTGAACAGACGTGGGATTGACGTAAGCAAATGGCAAGGTTTAATCAACTTTGAGAAAGTGAAAAAAGCTGGCATTGAGTTTGTTATATTGCGTGATGGATATGGAAAAGAAAGCCCTACGCAAGTTGACAAAAGATTTAAATACAATTACTCAGAAGCTAAAGCAGTCGGGCTTAATGTTGGTGTTTATCATTACAGTTATGCGTCTAGCGTAGACGACGCAAAAGCGGAAGCTGAATTTTGTTTAAATAACATTTCGGGTAAACAATTTGAGTATCCAATATGCTTTGATATTGAAGACTCGGAAATGCTGGTTTTATCAAACAGGAAAAGAACGGATATAGTAAAAGCTTTTTGTGATGAAATCGAAAAAGCTGGGTACTATGCCATGCTTTATTGCAGTTTAAATTGGCTAAGAAATTATTTGTTTAAAGATGAATTGCTAGGTAAATATGATTTATGGCTTGCTCAATGGTCTGGTTCAAGACCAGCAGAAGATTGTGGAATTTGGCAATTTAGCGAATCTGGCACAGTTAGTGGCATTCATGGAAATGTTGACCTTGATTATTCATATAAAGATTACCCAGAAATCATGAAAAGAAATGGGTTAAATGGATTTATAAAAGTTAAAACTTCTACTGAAACATCTTTTAAATACACAGTGAAAAGCGGGGATACTCTAACTTTAATTGCAAAGAAATACAAAACTACCGTTGACAGAATAGCGTCAATTAACGGTATCACAGATAAAAATAAAATATTTATAGGTCAAGTTTTAAAAATCTAGCGGGTGATATTTTGCAATACGAATCAATAGAACAAGCGAAAGTCATACAATATTGCAATCTTAGAAAAATATTAGTGTTTCATATCCCAAATGGTGGAAGCAGGAACAAAATTGAAGCTATAAACTTAAAGCGCCAAGGAGTTTCTCCAGGCGTTCCAGATTTATGTTTCCCAATTCCAAATAAAAAATATCATGGATTATTTATCGAAATGAAATATGGTAAAAATAAACCAACAGAAAACCAAAATAGATGGCTCGAATATTTAAATGGTGCAGGATATTTAGCATTAGTTTGTTACGGTGCAAATGAAGCTATTGACGCTATTAATGATTATTTAAATTTAAAATAACCTCACTAAACCTATTGACATTTTGGAGATACGAGTTATAATAAACTTATATTTTGCAAAATTTTTCCGAAAGCATGACAAAAGGGCACGTCATGCTTTTACATTTTGCAATTTATATTAATGGCTGTAATTTAATTTTTTAGGAGAGTTTTCTTCCAAAGGTTAAATTACATCAAATTATCAAAAAAGTTTGAATTTGATACTTTTTTGACTATTTATGAGTATTCGGAAATGATTGAGAAATAAGTTGAAAAAATTTGTTAAAAATACCAATTGAAAACAAAAAGAAATATAGTACAATAGAGTGGCACCATATACCTGAAATATTGATACGATATTCGAATCTCTAAATCTATGGAATGCTCCTCGATGAGAGTCCTCTGCTTGCCGAGGAGCGGTATCGAAATTTTGTATAGATGCACAAAGAGTTTATGTTTTGTAACGTCATTTTCTACATGATATGAATTGATATTCACCTCAAAAGAATATAATTTAAGATTATATTTATATTTAATCAATCAATTATATCGTAAGCTGGGCGGGGAAATATCCCCGCCCGTTTTTTAATTTTTAGTTGTAATTATTGTTTTTATGATGTATAATAATAATTGTTGAGACATTCTATCTATATATTTAGTTAGTTTTTTCTATTTTCAATCAAATTCCGAAAGCTTTATGCCTTTCGGATTTTTTAGAAAGGATTGTTTGAAATGGTTTGGAACATTATGTCAGTTTTAATGTCTGTTATAGCGTTTACAGGTACGATTATAAATGCTGAGAGAAGCAAAGTCGGCTTTTTATTTTGGCTTATTTCAAATGCTTATTTTTCTGTAAGGTTCTTCTATATTGGCGAATATTCTCAAGGTGTTTTGTTTGCACTGTATTTTCTTTGGGCAATAAGAGGGATTTATGTTTGGAGAAAAAAAGAGAAAAAGGAAAAAGCATCAAAGAAAAAGTATAATAAAATAAAAAAACAAATAGATAGTAAAATAAAAGAATATGAAGACAATTTTAAAAAGGATATAGACGTGAAAATTTAGTAAAAATATAAGGTGTGGTATGCTTTTTAATTTCATTTGTTGGGCTTTAATATATTTCTTTTTGATATTGGTAATTTTTATTTTTGATATGTATCTTTGAAGGTGTGTGATTAAATGGAAATTTGTGAAATAGAATTAAAAGAGATTAGACCGTATGAAAATAACCCTAGAAAAAATAAGGAAGCTATAAAATATGTATGTGAAAGCATAAAACAGTTTGGCTTTAAAGTGCCTATTGTAGTAGACAAAAATAATGTTATAGTATGTGGACACACAAGATATCATGCGGCTAAGAAATTAAAATTTAAAGTTGTTCCATGTATCATGGCTGATGATTTAAATGAAGAACAAATAAAAGCATATAGATTGGCTGACAATAAGGTATCAGAAAAATCAGAATGGGATTTGGATTTACTTAATTTTGAACTTGGTCAGCTTGATTTTACTGATATTGACATGAGTGACTTTGGTTTTTCTTTAGATTTAGAAGATGAGAAAGAACAAAAAGAAATTATAGAAGATAATTTTAACGAAGAATTGCCAAAAGAACCTAAAACAAAGTTAGGAGATATTTATCAATTAGGCAGACACAGGTTAATGTGTGGAAGTGCGTTAGAACAAAAGGACATAGATGTACTTCTGAATGGGAATATATGCGAATTAACTTTTACAGACCCACCTTATCAATTAGAAACCAATGGAGGTGGAATTCTTAGTAAATCCAACTCAATTAAGCAGATTAAGGCAAATGGTGTTGATTGTTTTGACCCATCTGCTTTAATTTTACAAAGTGACACTAATATATATTTCCATAACAAGCCATTGATTAAAAAATATATTGAACTTGCAGAAACAAACAAACAACCGTATGACCTTTGCTTTTACAAAAAAAGTAGTTCTGTGCCGAATTATAAAGGACATATGATGACTGATTGTGAGTATATTGCCATTATTGGCAAACAAGACCCGAATAAAGGGCTTGAAAAGGAAACATATTCAAAGTGCTTCATAGGCAAGAAAGATTATGAAAACGAATTGAGTTATTCAAAACCAGTTGGATTGTGCGCAAAATACATAAAGTTGTATTCAAAAAGTAAGGTCTTGGATTTATTCGGAGGCTCCGGCTCAACTCTTATAGCATGTGAACAGTTAAATAGAACGTGCTACATGATGGAACTTGACCCTAAATACATTGATGTAATAATTAATAGGTGGGAAAATTTTACAGGTAAAAAAGCTATTTTATTAAATAAATAATTTTATTTTATATAAGGCGGTGAGTGTAAATGGGGTATGAATATAAAAACCTAAATCCAAAAGGTTTAAAAGTATCTGACTGCACTGTTAGAGCTTTTGCAATGGCTCATGGGATAACTTGGTATGAATCTTTTGACATATTGTCAGATTATGCACGCAGAGAATGTTTGCTAATAGATGATGTGCCTTTTATTGATAGATTTTTAAAATCCATGTATAATTACGAATGTTATAAATGCAAAGGCGAGAAAATAACCGTCGGGGAACTTTTCCTAAAATACAGAAATGGCACTTATTTAATAACAATGCAAGGGCATATAACCTGTATGATAGATGGTGTAATATATGATACATGGGACCCGAGAGACAAATACGCATGGGCTATATGGAAAATATATAGATAAAACCAGGAGGATTAGTTTATGGCAAGAAGTGTGAAAAAGAATAATATTTATTTTCGTAAAGAGGCAAGCGGTGGAAGTAAGGGCGGTAGACCTAGATTAGTATTAAATCAAGACGGAGAAGAGTTAATTGAAAAGTTATATAGCGTAATGTGCAAAGATGATGAAGTAGAAGGAATAGTTGGTGCTGATATAGAAACATTGAAAGCTGAGCACAATATTGAACGTTTTTCGAGAGCTCAAAAAAAAGGTCAAAGTATAGCCAAAAACTCACTAAGAAGAGCTCAATTTAAGAGTGCGTTAAGCGGAAATGTTCCCATGCAAATATGGCTAGGAAAACAAATTTTAGGGCAAAGAGAACCAAGAGATGAATCTGAAAGAAACAATCAAAATGAATCATTTAACGCATTAGTTAAGGTGATTGACAATGTTAGAAAAGCTAAATCCTAAACAAGAAAAATTTATATTAGAAGTTATAAATAACGAAACGAAAAGAATAAATTTATTACAAGGCTCAGTGCGTAGCGGAAAAACATATATAAGTCTAATTGCTTGGATTATAATGGTGTGTGAATATCCGAAAAACGCACTTTTTTTAATGGTAGGCAAAACATTGACATCACTTAAACGAAATTGCTTATGCTTGCTTGAAGAACTTTGTCCGAAAGAAGATTTTTCTGTTTCTATTTCAAAAAAAGAGGCTACACTTTTTGGAAGGAAAATATTTTTAGAGGGCGTAAATGATAAGAGAGCAGAAAACAAAATAAGAGGTATGACCTTACAAGCGGCATATTGTGATGAGCTTACACTATTTTCTGAGGACTTTTTTTCTATGCTATTGTCAAGGCTCACCATGCCAAATGCCAAATTAGTAGCAACAACTAACCCAGATACGCCATATCATTGGCTTATGAAAAATTATATTAATAGGCAGAATGACATAAGCATTAAAATATGGGATTTTTATCTTGATGATAATGAAACCATACCGAAAGAAATAATTGAAAATATGAAAAAAGAATATACTGGAGTGTTTTATGATAGGTTTATTCTTGGGAAATGGGTAAATGCGGAGGGGCTCATATATCGTTCTTTTGTAGATAATAAAAATAATATTATTGCTAATGAAGTTTTAGAAAATATTTCATTTATAACTATAGGGATAGACTACGGCGCTAGTAAAAGTAAAACTGTATTTATAGCGTCGGGAATAAGTGAGAGATTTGAAAAGGTTTATATATTAATGGAGAAATCCGTTAAAGGAATACATGACCCTGAAGAGCTTTACAATTGCTTTGAAAATTTTTACAAAGATGTTTTGAAAACATATGGTAAACCAAACATGGTGTTTGCTGATTATGGGGCATTAGGACAAGTTTTGACTGCTGGGCTTAAAAATAGATGCTATAAAAAAATGATACCTATAAATATATATGATTGTGTTAAAAATACAATAATGGATAGAATATCTTTAACTTGTAAACTATTTGCGCAATCAAGGCTTAAAATACTTAAAAACTGTAGCGGAATAATTTGCGCTTTCGAAAACTCCATATGGGATAGCAAAAAAATTGATACACGTTTAGACGATGGAACTATTGAAATTGACTACCTCGATGCATTCGAGTATAGTATCAATAATTTTGCAGATAAATTAATAATTAGTAATAGATAGAGGGGAAATAAAATGAACATTGAAAATGTACTAAAGAAAATGGGTTTAAACCCTGATGCATATGTGAATTGGAGTAAATATTTAAATTTGTGGGTATCATGGTATAAAGGCAAGAATGCTTCATTTCACAATTATACGATTTACAACGGTATAAAAGATGTAAAAAAGGAACGTGCATCATTGCAAGTAGCTAAGTTTATTTGCGAGAAAATGGCTGATTTATTGTACAACGAAAAAGTTAAAATCACTTTAGGAAATGAAGAGAGCACCAAGATATTACAAAAAGTTTTAGATGATAATAACTTCCAACTCAAAATGAACAGAGCTATTGAAAAATCGTTTGCCTTGGGTACTGGTTGTATAGTTTTAGACATTGAAGATATTATGATTAATGAGTCTGTTATTGATTATAATAATTCAAACGTCAAAATTTCTTATGTAAATGCTGAGAATATATTTCCTATTTCTTGGGATGAAGATGGCATAAAAGAGCTTGCTATAGTTGAGTACAATATGAAGTCAGATGGTACGGCAGTATGCATTTTGAAAATGTATATGCTTAACCCAAGACTTAAATACACTATATATAATTACAAATTTACAATTGATAAAAATAATAATATAGTCGAAACCCCTGAAACGTATTTGAAAGAATTTGAAACTAATACGAATGTTCCGTGGTTTGCTATAATTTCGCCAAACATAGTTAATAACATTGATTTATATTCCCCTTACGGAATTTCAATATTTGCTAACTCTATCGACGTATTAAAAGGCATTGATCTTGTTTATGATAGTTTAAACAATGAAATTAATTTAGGAAGAAAACGACTTTTTGCGACAAAAGAAGCGTTAAGATTCAATAGCACTACTGGAGAACCACAACTTAATTTTGACCCTAATGATGTTGTTTTTCATGTTCTTGGCGATTCTACACTTTTGGGAGATAATAAAAACTCAATAATACAAGAAATAAATGGAAACCTTAGAATTGATGAGCATTTAAAATCATTAAACTCTCAACTTAGAATTTTAGGCGACAAAACTGGGTTCGGCGGAGATTATTTTGCGTTTGATGAAAAAACTTTGTCAACCAAAACGGCAACAGAAGTAATTTCTGAAAATTCAGAACTTTTCAGAACGATAAAAAAGCATGAGATACTACTGGAATCAGCTCTAATTGGAATTATAAAAGCCGTTAATTCAATTGGTGAATTAACTGGTCAATTCAAACTTGATTTATCTCAAATTAATATCGATTTTGATGATTCAATAATTGAAAACAAGTCGCAAGAAAGAAGTGAAGATAGGCAAGATTTAGCCCAAGACACACTATCTAGGATTGATTATATTTCTAAATGGAGAGGAATAAGCAAAGAAGAAGCGGCTATAAAAGCTCAAGAAATAGACAATGAAAAATCAGCAAATGAGGGTATAAGATTTATTGAGGGCGAGATTAATTAATTATGGTTGATCTAACGAATAAAGAAGATAGGTTGATTGACATTTATGAAGATATAAATACTTGGGCTATAAATGATATAGTAAAAAGAATAATCAAAAATGATGTTATAACCGAAACGGCTAAATATAGAATATATAGGATGCAGGAAGCAGGAATCCATTTAATAGAAATAAAGAAAAAAATAAAGTCAATAACTAAAAAAAGTAATAATGAAATTGACAGGATTTTTAAAGAAGCAGGTATAGAGGACATAAATTCCTTAAATAAAATAAGCTCAAAAAATGATGATGATTTTTTTATAAATTATTTAATTCTTCAAATTATTAATTCAAATCTTATTTCTACAAAAAATGAATTTTCAAATTTTGGTGATAGGATAGTAGATTCATCATATAATACGCTAATAGCTTCAATGGATAAAGTGCATTATTCGGTCGTATCAGGTATGAAGTCGCAATCAGAAGTTATAAAAGAAGTTATTAATGATATTGGCAAAAAAGGTCTTACTGTAAAAAATATTAATGGAAGAAATGAAAGTATTGAATCATATGTAAGACGCACCATACATACGGGAGTAAATAAATGTGTTGGCGAAATGAATTATCAAAGAGCTTTAGAAAATGGATTCGAATATGTTTTAGTTAGTGCTCATATGGGAGCAAGACATATAGACAACCCTGTACCAGAATATTTATCGCATGATTTGTGGCAAGGCAAAGTGTACAAACTTAATAAATAAATACTGAATGTAAAAAATAGTATGTTGATTTTGATATTATAAATATGTAGAATAATAGTGCAACCGCACTGTAGAAAGTACAGTATAAAAAAATTTTAGTTGTAAAATAATATGCAGAGTAAAATCCGAACTGTAGAAAGTACAGTATAAAAAAATTTAAGATTAGGAGAGGTAAAATGGAAGGAATTTTTAAAATGCTAGAATCTGAGGGAATAGAAGTTGGAGAAGAAGCAAGAAAGAGGCTTAATAAAAAAATAGCTTCAGAATACAAGACAATTGCTGAATTCTCAGACTTGAAAAGAAAACTTGAAGAAAAAGCAGAAGAAAATTCAAAATATTCCGATATTGAGAAACAATTGGAAGCTCTTAAAACTAAAAATGATGAGTTATATAAACTTTATGAAGCTGGTAAATCTAATGAATATAAATTATATGCACTTAAAAACGGCATAGATGAAAAATTTTTAGATTTTGTCACAAGTGAAGTATTGAATAAAACTGATGAGCAAAAAGATTTTAAGAGCGCTTTTGAAGAATACAGTAAAGAAAACCCTCAATATATGACATCATCTCAAAACTCTGTAAAACTTTCAACGACCCCAAATATTGGGAATAAAACCGAGTTTAATGGGTCGTCAAATGAAGTAATAAATAATTTTATTAGGGGGAAATATAATGGGTAACGAGATAACCAAACAAGATATTCAAGCGTTAATAAGAACGCAAGTCATGGACGAAATCATAGAAGGAGCGGTAAAAGAGTCAGCAGTATTAAAATATTTTAGAAGACTTCCAGACATGACTAGCAATCAAACTCAAATGACAGTTCTTGACAATCTTCCAATTGCATATTGGCAGACAAGTGACACAGCATTTAAAAGAGTTACGTCTATGGCATGGAGAAACAAGTACATAATTCCTGAAGAATTAGCGGTAATCGTTCCAATAGCTGAAAATTATCTCGCTGATAGCGGTAGAGATTTATGGGCAGAAATTAAACCTAGAATAATTGAAGCTTTTGGCAAAAAGATTGACCAAGCTATTATTATGGGTATTGATAAACCTCAACATTTCAGAATGTCACTTATTGATTCGGCTATAAATGCAGGCGCAACAGTGACAGAAACCACTAACTTATATAAAGATATAAACGATGCTATGGCATATGTTGAAGAAAGCGACTTTAACCCAAGTGCAATTATGGGAAGCGTTGCTCTTAAATCAGCTTTCAGAATGCTTGTAGATAGTACAGGACAACCAATCAAAGGAACCGAAATTGATTCTATTCCTAAGTTATTCATGGACAACGGCGCATGGGATAAAACTAGAGCTAAATTTATGGTTGGTGACTTCTCGCAAGCAGTATATGCAATTAGACAAGATGTAACATTCAAAATTATTGATCAAGGTTGCATCAATGACCCTGTAACTAAAGAATTACTTTATAACTTACCGCAACAGGATATGATCGCTATCAGAGCAGTAATGAGAATCGGTTGGGAAGTACCGAACCCAATAACTTCAGAAAACCCAGACAATTCTACAAGATTCCCGTTCTCTGTTGTTGTTCCATCTTCTGGAGCTATGACAACATACACTGCAAAATTCACTGTAAAAGATGACACCGCTTCATCACCTGTAGCAATTGAAAATGCAACAGTAATATTTGCAGGTCAAGAAAAAACAACAAATTCAAGCGGCGAAGCTTCTTTCACGGTTCCAGCTAATACAACTGCAACATATGCGGTAACTGCACCAGGAAAACAGGCAAATATGGGCAAAGTGACAGTTGAAACCTCAAACAAAGACATTGCAATTACACTATTGGGGGAATAACTGCTAACGGTGAAAATTTAAAAACATTGAGTGCAAATACCGTTAGCAAAACAAATGCACTTAAATCTTTGAAAAAATCAGCAAGAAAGACAAGCAAAACAATTTCAGAATAGGCGGTATAAATATGTATATAGATTATGAGTTTTATAAAAATAATGGTGGGAATCTTATAAGTGAAGATGATTTTGAAAGATACGCCGAAAAGGCAGAGAACACCGTTTCTATATATACATTTGATAGAGTAAACGACATAACAATAAATAGATTCCCGCCGTTACTTGTTTCTAAAATAAAAAAATGTGCTTGCGAGCTTGCTGATTTATATTTCGAAATAGACAAAGTTAATAAGAGATATATTAATGCCATATCTGATGAAAAATCTTCTGGAATAGTTAAAAGTGAAACGGCTGGTTCTGTTTCGAAAACGTATGAAAACGTGTCTGTGGCTGAAAAGCTCTTAAATTCAGCCACAGTTAACTTAAAAATAGGTAACGTTATTAATTTTTGGCTTTATCCATGTATGATTGATGGAAAATATTATAATATTACATCATGGGTGGTGTGATATGTATAACCAGACAATAACTTTATTTAATTATTCTTCTGATAAAGATGAGTATTTTAAAACTTTAATAGAAAATGTAGAAGTTCAGCCAAGTTATCAAACTGTGCCTAATTTAAGCCAAACAGATAGCGACACGAGTGTATTGATAATATTTGAGTATTCAGAAGATGAAACAGGAAAGTATATTTATAGCAAAGGCAAAAAAATATATTATTCCAAACCTAAAAACTGGGATATATCATCTGGTAAGTTTACAATCCAAAATAATATCGATTTCGTAATAATTGGCGATTATACGAATATTGAAGATGTAAATTTGAATGAAATTAAAAATTCTATTGATGATGTTTTTATGATAAATCAAGTTAAGACTTTTTTCGACGAATTAAAACATTTTGAAATATATGCTAATTAGAGGCATTTTATGAGTGATTTTGAATTCAAAATTAACTTAAGAAGAATAAATGGGAATATTAAAAAAGCCCAAGCTGCTCTAATCAATCAAATTAGAATAGATACAGAACAATATGTCCCAGCTTTGGATTTAACTTTGTCTAATTCTGCGCATGCTGAAAATAAAAATACCGAGTTAGTGTATAATGGCCCATATGCGAGATTCCAGTATTATGGTAAGGTAATGGTTGACGAAAGAGGAAGCACATATGCTAGACCAGGTGGTAAAAAACACGTTATAGACAAAGACCTTGTTTATACTAAAGATAGACATCCAAATGCGACGAGCTTTTGGTATAAAAAAGCAAAAGAACGCTATAAAGATAAATGGATAAAACTTGTTAAGGATGTTGTGAAAAATGGATAAATACAAATTAGTTAGCAACTCAGAACAAGAATTAATTATAAAAGCATTGATTGAGTTAATAAAATCTTTCCCAGCTTTGCCTAAATCCGTTAAAAATATAATGTTTTATGATATGTTGCCAGACAATGAATGCATAGGTATAGGAACAAATGGCGGCGCTAAAATATTTAGAAAGTATATAGGCAACTCATATATAGGCAAATATAGTTTTAGAATGCATTATAGGTATGCTACTAAAAATTCAGATGAAAGACTTAGCAAACAATCATTACTAAGTACTATAAGCGAGTGGCTTGGTGGAAACACTATAATAAATTCTGATGGAACTACCTATGCTTTGGAATCATATCCGTATGTTAGTGACAAAATTGACATTATAGAAATATCGGAAGAAAATAGGGCAATATTGGTTGATAAAAATAAAAATGGTATTGAAGATAGTATAATAGATTTAAATTTAATGTATCATAAGAAAGGATGATATTGTAATGGCTAAAACTCCTCAACAAAGATCTGCGGTTCAACACCTTTTACTTATATCTGAATCAGAAAGTAGCGAAAAATGGGGCCTTATAAATGAAGGTGTTACAGACCTCACAGAAGAGTTCAACCCTGATGAAGAAACTTTAAAATATGTGGCCGAAGATGCTAAAACAAGTTTTGTAAAATCATACGCACCATCTATTTCTATTTCTGCAGCAGTTGTTTCTGATGACCCAGTATGTGACTATATCAGAAAAAAAATCAATGAACTTCCAGTTGGAGCTAATTCTGACACTGAATATATTAGGTTCTGTTTATTAGATAAGGCTGATGATGTAACTCCAACCGCTAATAAAGCTTATTATATTGGATATAGAAGAAGCGCTAGTATTTCAATAGGAAACATTGGCGGAAGTGCTGAAGATTATCTTTCAACTGAAATTACTATAAACGGAAAAGGCGACCAAACAAAAGGATATGTAACAGTTGACAAAACAACTGGAACTCCTGTTTATACATGGTCTACAGAAAAGCCTGAATAAACAATTACTATGTCCAGCCAGTATTATTAAATTGGCTGGACAAACTTAAAATTATTAAAAGGAATGATTTAAATGTTTGACGGAGAAATAAAATCAAGTAGCTATATAAAAAAAATAAAAGTAAATGATAATGACGAGTATATAGAAATAAATTTGAACGATTCTGAATTACTTGAAAATTATACGAATATGGTTCAGGAAATCTCAAATTATTCTAAAACTGAAGTTTCAAATGAAAATACAGAAGTAAATAGCGACGATATAGAAGAAACAATAAACTCAATAAAAAAATCATTATCAATTCACAAAAAAATAGCCGAAACAGTAGACAAGTACATTGGTGAGGGAACTTGTTTAAAAGTTTTTGGAGTGAAATATCCAACAGCTGATTCAGTATTTGAATTTTTAATTAATTATCAAGATTTACTTGAAAAGTTCACAGGTGAAAAATTAAAATCAATAGAATCTGTTAAGTCTAATTATTTAAATAAATTAAATAACAGACGTCGTGGCTAATTATGTTTAATATTTTGACTGATGGATTGCCTACAGAGTATGAAGGGTATTTAATTAACCCAGAGTTTTTTAATGGCATATTTATAAGTGAATGTTTAAAAGACAGAAACAATTTATTTGGCAATGATGATTACAGCAAAATTCAAAAGATTTACACGGCGTTCACTATGCTATATGGTAATGGGATTCCGCCGTTTGAATTAGCTTTAAAGGGGCTTGGATGGTTTTTAAATTGCGGTAATGAAGAAGATGACAATTCAAATAAAGATAACAAAGAATATTTTGACTTTTTAATTGATGCACCCCGAATTTACTCGGCTTTTAGAGTCAAATATAATATTAATTTGGCAACCGAAAAAAAATTGCATTGGTTTGAATTTATTTATTTGTTTAATGATTTAAATAAAACTGCATTTAGAGAAGTCGTAAATATAAGAATGATGAAGCCGTCTGAATATAAACATTATGGAAAGGAAGCAATAGCTGAAATTAAACGCCAAAAAAGGAAATTTGAATTAAATAAAGTAAATGTAGAAAAAGTTTACACCCCTGAACAAAATAAATTAATCTGTCTCTTATACACATCTGACGCTGCCGACGAAGAGGATAG
>ERZ1026854.621-NODE-621-length-24553-cov-6.363132_pt1 | contig 24553 bp, 11 predicted proteins | sample MGYA00380157_ERZ1026854 | MGnify/ENA primary metagenome ERZ1026854 (study PRJEB33269, sample SAMEA4719793) | human gut metagenome | biome: human-associated habitat; feature: organic feature; material: feces | place: Cameroon | collected 2013-10 ... | reverse complement strand
AGAAAACTCGTCTTTTACGGATCAGGACGAGCTCACTGAAAATTCAACTTCGAAGTCATGTTGAACCTCGACAGAAATATGAGCCTGATTCTATATAATAGATGATACATCCAACTGCCCTTCTCGATGCTACCGCCTATCAGGGTAGAATAGATGGGAAAACGGGCCGGAAAATCGTTCGTCTTCCGCCGATGCTTCATGCGGGATGAAGCAGAGAAGTGTGAGGAACCGGATATTTCGGGCCCGATTCTGCCCGGTCGGAGGCGATCGGATCAGATGAGATGATCCTACGGTACCTTGTCGGAGGTTCATCCAGATTCTCGGATCCGGCGCGTCACCTGTCTTCTTGGTTGAAGATTTGATACTTCCCTGACCAGGTTGTGATGTCGGGGATAGGAGAATGCGGTCGGAGCTCCTTGTCAGGAGGCGTGTGGTTTGTAAGGAGGTTAGGGGTCGGAGGCCCTTCCGGGCCTCCCGGGTTTGCTTTTCAGGTTATTGGATGGATTCGATCTTCATCGATTCAGGTCGCACTCAGCTCCTCATCAGGCGCATCGCGACGATGATAGCCATGATGACGATCAGGATCACGAGGACGATCAGGAGATAGTCGGTGATCGAGAGTCCGTCGTCCTTCTCGGTGGAAGGAGTAGGTGTAGGTGCGGGGGTGTATCCGGAGGCAGTGACTCCGGAGAGCTGCAGGGTGTAGTTGACATACTGTTTGTCGCCCACAGCATAGTTGTACTCGGTACCGGACGCAGTGAACGTCATTCCGGACTGCTTCTCGCCGTTGACGGTGAGAGTAGCGGTTCCGGAGTAGTTGTTGGACAGAGAGTAGGTCACAGTGTGGGTTCCGGCCTTCAGGTCCTTGACCACATATGCTCCGGTGTAGTCGGCAGAAACGAGGTTGCCGTCGATAGCGACGTTCTCGATACCGGCTCCGAAGACCACAGTCACCATGTAGATCTTCTCATCGAACAGGGCATAGACCTTGTCCTTCGCTCCGATGTAGACGGAATCCGCGACCTTCTTGGTAGCATCTCCGTCGACGGTGCTCCATCCCTCGAACTTCGCATTGTCCTTGGACGCTCCGAAGTTAGTGATGGGGGTGGTGTTGGGGTTCTTCGCGTAGACGGTGATGTAGAGTCCGTTTCCGACGTAGAATTCGGTGCTGATGTATGTGCTGTCCTCGGCGGTGAATGCCTCGGGAACGGTGACTCCGGCGGCGGCGACCAGGATGTTACTGACACTGACTTTTCCGGTGACGGATGCAGTAGCAGCAACAGCGTTCTTGGTCGCATTCTTGGTGGTTCCGATGTACAGATCCTTGGCGATGAACTTTCCTTCCTTGGGCTCGTCGGCGCTCTTCTGAGCGACAGCGACGGTTCCCTTGACCTCGGCCAGAACGGTCGATGTGAGGGTGGCGTCCTTGGAGACGGTGACGGTGCCGTTGACGATCAGAGTGGCTACGCTGAGAGTCTTGCCCTCGGCGACGACAGCGGTTCCATCGACGGTCATCTTGTCGACACTGAAGATGGCGAAGTTGACGATTCCATCGACGGTCATCTTGTCGGTGGATCCGGTTGCGGTGCTGACAACGAAGACTCCGTCGATGGTGATCTTCTTGGAATCATCGGCTCCGGAGGAGACGATGTTCATGTCGCTGGTTCCGACGGTTCCCTTCAGGACGACGGTTCCGACGCCGTTGGTGACGGTGGCGGAGATCTTCTTTCCGGCATTCAGGACGAGCTTCGCGTTATCGAGGGTGATGGAAGCAGCGGTCAGTTCAGTGTTGACGATGACAGTAGCGGTTCCATCCACGCCGGTGAAGGCGACGTCTCCGGCGGTGACCTCCTTTCCGTCGATGGTGACCTTCTGGTCATCCACGGTGGAGATCAGCTTGGCGGCATCTGCGACAGGCGTGACATAGTATGTGGTATTGGTTTTCTCGGTCATGCTGTAGTAAGCACCGGGGATGACGTATCCATCGGTTCCGAGGAAGACCTTGCTGTTGAATCCCTCGGTGGAAGAGATGACGCCGTTGACGACGACCGCTCCGTCCTTGTCGAACTCGCTGGTGGGATCCTCGAGGGTGAGTGTGGAGGCGGCTCCGTTGAGGAACAGCTCTCCGTCCACGGTCAGGGTGGCGTTCTTGCCGACAGTGACCTTGTATTCCTTTGTGTCGATCTTGATTCCCTCGGGGATGGTGAGATCGGAAGTGATGTCAGCAGGACCGCTGAGGGTGATGGTGGAGCCGGACTGGGCCTTTGCGATGGCGTTGGCCAGGTTGGTGTAGGTCCTGTCCTTCTCACCCTGGATCACGACCTCACTGATGACGGTGTTGCCGAGCTTGTCACCGGTCTTGAAGGCGTCGAAGGTCAGAGTTCCCTCGACTTTTACGGAGCCGAAAGTTCCATTGATCATCTTGGCACCATCGGCGACGATGATAGTAGCATCCTTGTCGACAGTGAGCTTGCCTTCCACTGTGATAGTGACTCCGGCGGGGACGGAGACGTTCTCGGAGACCTTGTTCTCACCGTATACGGTGATCTTCTTTGCACCGCTAGCAACGGCAGGAGCGAAGGTCGTGTACACGTGCTTCTCAGCAACAACAGGGTTGGTCGTAGCGTCTACTTTGTAGTAGGTGGCATTGATCTTAGTCGTAGGGGTGAGCGCGTTGGCAGAGGTAATGGACCCGCTGACCTTCAACACAGCATTGCTGTCGATTGTGATGGATCCGATCGAAGTCGTTTTGCCAGATTCTGTAGCAGTTCCATTCTTGTAGGTGTAGGAAACCTCTCCTTTCACTTCAACAACAGTCCCCTCGACAACGAAGGTTCCGTAGGCGGAAGGAGTTGTGACGCCAGTGATGCTCAGGGTCACTCCAGCAGGAATATCAAGGTTATCCTTGACAACAGAGTTTCCTTCGGCAGTGAGAGTCACAGTGATGGTTGCAGAGGCTGATTCGTAGTCGTTGACCTGGTTGATGGTCAGGGTTCCAGCCAGAACATTGTACCTGTCGTAGATTGTCTTGGTCGTTGTGGAGTTCTTGGTATCCTTGACGAGGGTCGAGGAGACAGTGAGTCCTTTGACTGCGAACTGCTTGTCGAGAGCAAGTGTAGTCTCAGAATCCTCGGTGTACTCTTTGACATCAGAAGGCTTGCTGAGCTCGATATCGTTGTTGACGATGACGCTTCCAGTTTCAAGGGCGATAGCGGAAACAACCTCCACGGTTGCTCCGTCTGCGATGTTGTTCACAGTGAGATTACCGCTGACAATACCGTCGACGGTCACGGTGGACTCGTTCTTGATGGTTCCGGAGATCATTCCCTTGGAAACGACGGTTCCCTTGTTGACGAAATCAGCTCCAGTTTCGACTTTGAAATAGGACTGTTCACCGACGTTGATGTCGCCAGTGTTGTCAAGCTTTCCGCTCAGGATGAATGAAGCCTTCGTGGTTTCGGTGAACTTGAAGTCTGTTGTAGAATCATCGACGTTGTAGTTCAGGACGATGGATCCGCTGTTCTCGATGAGGGCTCCGCCGTTAACGAGTCCTCCGGCAACAGTGCTGGTGCCGTTGGACTGGACCTCGATGGTTCCGGCGTTCTGGATCTTTCCGAATCCTCCGCTGACGATCAGCTGGGCGCCGTCCTCGATGACGAGGGTGGTTCCCTCGGGAATCACAAGGGTTCCCTCGATGGTGATGACGGTTCCGGCAGTCAGGGTGGTGTTCCCGAGCAGGGTGACGGTCTGGAACTTGGTGTAGGTGGTAGTGGTCTTCCACTCGCCGCTGATTCCTCCCTCGGACTGGGCTCCGGAGGTGTCGACGTTTCCGGATCCAGAGACAGGGGCGGTGACGTCGGCATCCTTGTTGGTGATGGTGATGGTTCCGGCATTGGAGATGAGACCAGTTCCCTCGATGGTTCCTCCGACAACTGCGCTTCCCTTCTCTCCGATGTTTAGCTTTCCGGTGTTGTCGACTTTTCCACTCTTATCAGCATTGGAGGAGTCCTCCTTGACAACGAGCTTTCCGTTGACATCCAGTTCACCGGTGATGGTGAGTTTGACCTCATTGCTGACAGTCAGAGATGCTTTCTCATCGACTTTGACAATGGTGTCAGCAGGGATGATCATATCTTCATCGATAAAGGCGGTACCGGAGGTGATCGTAATCACGGTCTTCCCGCTCTCGGTTGTCTCGTTGACGGTGTAATCGCCTTTGAATCCGAGGAATCCAGCGGTGATGGTGAGTCCGGTGCTTCCGCCCTTGAGGTTAATCTCGGCAGAGGTACCATCGTAGGAGAGTGCACCCTTGAAAGAGGCAGCATTCTTAATAGTCAAGGTCTGACCTGTTTTGACCATGGAGGCATCGCCGACGAAGGCGACCTTGTCGAGCACGGCATCGTTGCAGATCTTCTTTCCATCAATGGAGAGCATGATGCTGCTGGCGTTGTTTGCTGTAGACGATATTATTGTCTGATCTACACCGTTCTTGTCCTTGATAGTCAGGTTAGCATAATGGGTGGGAGAAGTGACTTTACCCAGGGCCCCGACCATGTCATCGAATGTTGCAGTTTTCTTAGTTGTATCAATCGTCTGGGGGAAAACAAGCGTACCATAGTAGATCTCTGCATCGACAGAGATTTCCTTCGCAGCTTCGAATGTGACATTCTGAAGAGTCACGGATGGGTTTCCATAGGAGGAAACAGACGAAGCATATACTCCGATTCCCACATTGAAGCTAGCAGGTCCAGAGGTTCCAATGGTTCCGTCGGCCTGCTTGTCCATCTTGATCGTGACATTTGTCAGTTCGGCCGATCCGCTTCTGATATCGAGTGCCGCAGCGCCACAGATTGTGGCACCGGTGATCTTCAGAGCTTTGGTGTTGGACCAGAAGAATGCAGGGGCGTTATCGGAGGAATAGGTTCCACCATTGATTTCCACATCTGCGTCATTCGAACCGCCGACAGCCGACCCGTTCAGACCGAGTGTACTGGCATTGACGGTCTTGATGCTCGTTCCATTGGCTACAACCTTTCCCTTTTCCCAAACACCGATTCCGTAGAAGTCGGACTCGATCGTTATTTTATTCAGGTTGAGCGTGGCAACAGAGGAACCGCCACCGACACTGATGACCTGGTCTCCGCTCGCATTATCCCATGTCGAGCCTGCAGTGGATTTTCCAACGATCTTACCGTTGCCCACGGAATCAGAGATGGTCATCGTGAAATTGGGTTCCACGTTGAAGACCTTCATCCTGTTCTCAGAAGTGAAATCCGTCTTAGAATCGATCTTTTGCTGTGTCTTGGTAATCGTCTTACCTGCAAGGTCCAGAGTGACATCTCTTCCAATATCAATCGTGGCCTTCTTGGTCATGTCGATATCCGCAGTCAGAATAATCTTATCGGCTGCGGATTCGCTGGTTGCTTCGATGGCTTCCTTCAGCTTATCGTATGAAGCAACATCCACCGTTTTACTGGTGGTTGCACCGTCAACTGCATCGACTGCAGGTACTGCAGCGATGACGACGAACGCGACCGCCAGAATGGCGAGAGCCGCAACAAGCTTGGATTTCTCCAGCCTGACGGCTGCGCATTTGTTGTTCGTTTTCATGTGTATTCCTCCGGATCGAGATCCGGTCGAACGTCAGGGGGCGACGTGCCTCTCTCCAGACACGTCGTTCTCACGTTCAGGACGCCTTAGAATCCGATGATATAAGGGCTGTGCCCGGCCATGCTCGGATATCGTGGACGGATTCCGCGGTTTTTTCGATGGATTCCGATGCTGTCCCGTCCGCAACCAATATATCGTCAACAGCGATGTTCAATTGGATTATTAATCCAACTGATATTATGGACAAGAAAATCATCGCGGTGATCGCTGTCGCTATCGTCGTAGTGGCAGGCTGCGGAGCCTTCGCTCTCTCCAACGGTGGGGATGACAGGGACTCCAAACCCATAGACGAGTTGGCTAAAAGCGGGAACTATCTGAAGATATTCGGCAATGCCGACGGAGACTACAGGCTGGATAGCAACGACATCAAGATCATCCATGACTATGTCGACGGGAAGACGGACAAATCCTCTCTTATCACAGTCACCGAGAAGGACAACGGCCGTACCTACTACCTCGCGGATGCGAACCTCGACGGAGAGGTCGACGCATCCGATATCGCATACCTCAAGGGGATCATCGACCGCACCGGCGAATCGATGAACCTCATCGATACATTCGGTCACCTCTGCACCGTTCCTCTCAAGATCGATAGGATCGCCTGCGACTACTTCGCAACCGCAGAGATCCTCAACCTGGTCGGTGTCCAGAACAAGATCGTCGCATGCACCAACGCCCTCTTCGTTCTGAAGGACTACTACCTGCAGAACGCTGACACCTCGAAGATGGTTAACTTCTACTCCAGGGTATCCCCCGACTACGAGAAGGTCGCCGAAGCCAACCCCGACGTATGGGTCGTGTCCGAGGACTACGGCCCCAACTACAAGGACAACACGAAGGCGGTCGTCGTCGGTCTGGACACGCTGATATTCGATTTCGACAACATCTACGCGGCCAGTCCCATCATGTCCGCTCTCCTGGCAGGATACATGTTCGACAACGTGGACAAGGCTGTGGAGTACGTCAACTGGTATCTCGACACATGGAACATGCTGTACAGCAAGACCTCCAAGCTCTCCTCGGAGGACCGCCCCGTGGTGTTCTACACCGGTTACAGCAACTGCATCAAGATGGACACCGACGGAACGACCATCAAGACCACCACCAACACCATGCGCATCTTCCCGGACAACACCGTGCCCTGGCAGGCCGTGAAGCTCGCAGGAGGGACCAATCTGCTCGACAAGTACCCCGGCGAGATAACGAAGAAGCCGAGGCCCACATCCGGTGTCTATGCGGACATGGAGTGGTTCGTGGAGCAGAATTACGACTACGCCTTCTTCCACTGCACCAAGTACACCGGAAGTGGAACCGTGTCCGCTGTCGTCCCCGATCATGGATACCTCTGCGACGACCCGTCGGAATACAGGAAGGCCCAGTCCACCCTTGCCGACATCTCCTATTTCGCGGACAGCTGCAAGGTCGGGAACATGTACCTGACACCGGGTGATTTCATGAACGGGGCGTCCGGAGGACTGATGAACGCCATCATGGTGGCTGCCGTCATCCACCCCGATCTCTTCCCGGATCTGGACCTAGACAAGGAGTTCCAGAAGTACATCGACCTCATGGGATTCGATTACGACCTGAGCAAGCACGGCACGTTCTTCGTGAAGAACGCCTGAAAACCCTCGGGAGGCCTCGGCCTCCCGACCCTTCGATGCATTCCAGGTGCATACCGATGCAGACCGAATTCCAGAGGATGGAGGTGGAGCTCCAACGCAAGAAGATCCTCAAGATCAGATCGACCCGCATGCTGTTCCTGATCGTGCTGACGGCGGGCATATTCTGCTCTCTGTTCTACGCGATAACGGTAGGGACATCGAGCCTCACTGCGAAGCAGGCCTACGAGATCCTGTTGGGTCAGCTGTTCCCCGACTGGTTCCCCGAGTACGACAGCCGCTATGTCTTCATAGTGATGGAGCTGCGCGCTCCCCGTGTGCTCGTGGGCTGCCTGGTGGGAGCCATACTGGCGATAGGGGGATGCATAACCCAATCCATCCTGAAGAACCCCCTGGCGACCCCGTATACCCTCGGGGTGTCCTCTGGAGCCTGCGTGGGTGCTTCCGTTTACTACATACTGGGGATATCTTTGGTACGCGGAGAGGCGGGTCTGATAGCCAACGCCTTCCTGTTCTCCCTGATCCCCGTGGCCGTCATGCTCCTGATAATGTCGAGAAAGCGCATCAGCCCTGTGACATTGGTTCTGAGCGGTGTTGCATTCTCCTACGTATTCAGTTCGGTGAATTCGATCATGCAGTATTTCGGAGACGATTCGGCCGTGGCCAACGTCGTCTTCTGGACCATAGGGGATCTGACGGATTCCAAGATGTGGATGGTTCCGATACTGTTCGCCGGATTGATCGTGTATCTGCTCTATTCCCTCCTTTTCGGGAAGGACATGGACATAATGCGCATGGGTGATGATACGGCATCCTCCCTCGGTGTGAACGTCCGTCTGGTCAGGGGTTCGGCTCTGATCATGGCATGCTTCATGACGGCGCTGTGCGTATCCTGCGCCGGACCGATAGGATTCGTGTGCCTTCTCGCTCCCCATATATGCAGGAGGCTCGTGGGCACCGATATGCGTTGGCTGGTCCCCTGCGCCGCCTGCTTCGGAGCGATAATTCTGCTCCTGGCCGATTGCATCGCCAAGTCAGTGATAGCTCCGTTGATGCTCCCTGTAGGAGCGATAACCGCGCTACTCGGAGCGCCGATAATGGTCTACATGCTCTATTCCAAGAGGGGGATGTGAATGCCCGGAGAACCGATCATGATGGCGGAGGATGTGCATTTCCGCTACGGAGACGGGAAGGTCATCCTCGACGGGGTGGGGTTGGAGCTATGCCGCGGCGAGATACTGGGGATACTGGGGCCTAACGGCTCCGGGAAGACGACATTCCTCAAGTGCCTCAACCGCATCCTGGAACCGTTTCAGGGGGAGATCCTGCTGGACGGGGAGGATGTGAAGGATTACTCGCGTCGCGAGATGGCCTTGAAGATAGGACTGGTCCCTCAGTCGAGCACCAATGAGATGGCCGCACCGATGGTATACGACGTGGTGATGATGGGTCGCAAGCCGCACACCCGTTGGAAGGACACCAAGGAGGACGAGGAGGTGGTCTGGAGGGTCATGGAGGAACTGGACATCGCGGACCTGGCATCCAAGCCCTTCGACGAACTGAGCAGCGGGCAGTCGCAAAGGGTGCTCATCGCCAGGGCCGTCGCACAGGATGCGGAGGTCATGCTTCTGGACGAGCCCACATCGAATCTCGATGTGAGGTATCAGATAGAGGTGATGGACCTGATCCGCCGGCTGGTGGATGAGAAAGGGGTCGGCGCCTGCGCCATAGTCCACGATCTGGACCTTGCCATGAAGTATTGCGACAAGGTCGTCCTTCTCCACGATGGGAGGATACAATCGGCAGGGAGGCCGCTGGATGCTCTGACTCCGGAGAGTATAATGGAGGTCTACGGGGTCGAGGCGTACGTGGAGGACATCCGCGGCCGCCCCCGGGTGATGATGGCATGATCATCGACCTCTGTCATCGTCCGTGTCGATGTTGAACAAAAGAAACCAGGCCGGGCGGTCGTGTCTTCATGTGTGTGTATTCCGCCGTCCGGCCCTTTTTACGTGAGGACTCTCACTCCTCGCGGGACCATGGTCGATTCTCTTTACCCGACAAGGCTCTCACCCCCGTCGGAACCATATTCCGAAGCGCTCAATCCCGTATCCCATAAGAACGGAAGGGGATGGATGGTCGGATATCGTCCGAGAATATGCGCTTCTTTCCCCCGGTATCATTATCGAAATCGTTCTTTCCGCATCAAGCGGATGTCGCTGGATGCCTGTATTCCAGGATCGCATCGATCGCCGTGAACACGGGTATCGGCGCCAGCAGGAGCATGAATCCCTCGATGGACATCATCAGCTCCATCCCTTCCGCATACGCCCCCGATGCCCTATCGATCGATACATCGGATATGCCGTAGGCCAGATCCTCCGGCCTCAGGAAGAGCAGTATCGCCAGGAGGACGGCCATCGCGCATCTCCCCGCCAACCTCCTTCTATCCCCTGGTTCGAACCCTCCGGCCGCGTATGCGATCACAGGGAACAGCAGGAACGGAAGGAGATAGATCAGGGAATACACGACGAGGCTCCGATCGCGATCTGCCACGTCGAGCTCCTCGTACACCCTGCCCAGCGCATACATGCAGAGCATCAGGAGCATGATGTAGAGGATCGCGATCTTCACCGCCGTGATGAGAGCGTATCTCCTTGCCCTCCCATGATCGAATCCATCCATCAGAGGAGCCTCCTGGCAAGGGATACGATCGAATCCAGATCCCTGATGTCCCCGGGGCTCCAATCCAGGATGCCATCGCCATCGACGCATATTGCATCCGATGAGGATGCGATGCGCTTCAGCACGCCATCCAATCCATTATCCGAACGGAAGGACACCGTCAGTCCGCCGTCGTCGGAGACGACGGCCATATCGAAGGACTCCCCTCCGCCGGATATCGATATCCTCCTGTCATCGGGCATGAGCCAATCCGCCAGCCCGGTCACGTGCACCGCGAAGGAATCATCGGTGTTCTCGGTCACCGACCATCCCAGCTTGCTTCCCTCTACCGTGACCGGGACCATGATATCGGACGTCAGACGGAATCCCGCAAGGCCCAGCATGTATCTGCAATCCACATCCAGCTCCATCTCCAGAGGGGCCCCGTCCTTCACGGCCCTGTCCCTGACCATGAGCATCACCGTGGACGCGGATATCCCGGAATCGATCGATATGGTGCTCCTTCCCGGAGGGACATGGATCCCCGATTCGGAGTACAGCGTTGTCCTGGATCCCCTCTCCCGATCGACCATCACCAGGGACACATCCACATCCTCCAGCGCATAGGGCATGTTGGAATCCACCTCGACCGTCCCCGTCACGCGGACGTTTGTACCGTTGATCCCGATGGAGATCGGTTCGGATTCGTGCACCTCGACCCAATTCCCCGGTGTCATCATCGCCAGAAGTATTATCCCTACGGCTAAGACCACAACGGCGACGGACGCGACGAGCATGCCGGTCCGCAGGTTCTTCACAAGCCTGTCGTCCATTCTACGGGGGTATGCAGCACGTCTCAGGATTAAATATTTCAGAACTTAGGTTAGTTTTAACTTATAGGAACTTCTACCAATTCCGATGACTGCACGCAGCATTGCATCCGCGCTCGTATGCGTCATCGTCTTCGCGGGATGCCTGATGGCATTGCCCGCATCGGACGGTGCGCCCACGGGCGAGGATAATGAAACGGGGCGGCTCGACACGGTTCTCGGAAAAATGGGGACCGAGGGCGAGTTCGGTCTCTCGTTGAAATTGGACAAAGGGGGAGCGCTGCGCATCGCGGACACGCTGGTAGACGCGGCTCCATCGGAGATCGCCGACGCGTTCCCCATCATCAGATACCTCCGGGAGACGGATTCCCCGGACCTGGAGAAGTACATCCTCTCCGTATCGCCGGAGCTCAAGGCTCTGACGATAACCGCCGAAGGGGATGCCTACCTGTTCCTGAAGTCGGTGAAGGTCCCCGACGGATACGATTACACCATACGCTTCAACGGCTCGCTGAAGGCTTCCGAATCATCGAAGCTTAACGCCGTCGATCCCCAGAATCCCGATAAGGAGATGGGGTACGACGCCGAAATAACGGTGACGGTCGACGCCGTTGCGGTGATCCACGCCAACGAGGATGCGATACCTCAGAGCATCTCGGCCAAGGCCGTGGTCTCCGCCGACGGCTGGGGGCTGATGAACTACGAGGTCCACAGCAAGAGGGGCGAGATCTCGTACACCTATGTGGATGCCGGGACGGCAGTACCTGCACCCATACCATCTACGGGCGAGGTCTCGTACATCTATGTGAATGCCGAGAGGGATCCCGTGGACATAGGATACGTCCTGGAATTCCAGGGATCTGTATTGGATGAGGTCACCCGTGATGATATCGATACGATCATTTCCGGTGGATCCTTGAACAGACGTGTCAACGTCGCTTCCTCTGCTTTGGAGATAAATAACGGCAGGGTCGCCATGTCGGGGATCGAGGCATCCTCCGAGATCGACCTGTCGAAGGTCTACTCGGAGATCCGCGATCATCTGGAGGACGAAGGCCCCTCCACAGACATTCCCGGGACGGAGGGTCTGGGCTATGCGGACTCGGTCTATTTCATCCTGCAGGAGTTCCTGCAGAACAAGTGCGATGTATTCCTGTCCGAGCAGACCTACCGCGATCTCATCGATGCAGGCAAGGCGATCTGGACCCAGCTGAGGGATGGGAAGCTCGACTTCTTCTACAGCTTCGGGGACAACATCTACAACACCGCGATCAAGGATAGTATCGTAGCGAAGCTCGATATGAAGATGGAACCGAGGCAAGAGCGCATCGTGGAATCCGATGGAGACTATCAGCTCTCGTACAAGAAGAATCTGAATCGTGGATGCGTCTATGTCGATGCAGAGGACGCGATTGCGCCGAAGACCATAGGCGGTTTCCCCGTCTGTCTCGATTATTACTGCGATCACAGATACGAATATTCAGAATCGGATGAAGGTCGTCTGGAAGTCGAAACTTACAACATCCATTCAGGCGAGTGGATATTCGCGATCAAGGGCGAGATGCCGAACGACGTCAGCATCTCCGTAGGTGGGGTCAGCGATGACATCCGTTCCAAGATTTCTACCATCGTCGGAATGATGGAGGGAATCGATGGCTATTGGTCCTTGGGGGTAACTGTTTCTGAATCGCTCTATGAACTTTACGGACACGAGATCCGCATCGGATATGATTCGAAAGAGATCATATTGACGATTCATTTCCAGTACGGGGACCGGTTATTCGTTGAAGACGGGGTAGTTTATGCGTACGATGATTGGAGTGCCGTTGCCATAGGATTGAAGGGTTCGATCAGTTCTTCTTCCGTGACGGTCAAGTCGAAGATCACCATCGATGGCAAGGACTATAGTGCAGGTCGGGTCCTTATCAAGGGAGCAGAAATCGGAGAACTCGTTCTACAGACCTATCAGGGGCATTCTTTCTACGAAGTGGATCTCCAGGGTTCCGAAATCGGGAAACTATCGATCCAAGGTTCGGGCTATGTCTATTTGAATAATTATACAGGCCTAGACAATGTTCGTGGGGTTATAATCAGTGACGAGTTGAACGGTGTCTATGGAACCTTGAACATCCCCGGATGGTCCGGAGTCGGCGGCACATTCACTGTTGATGGTGTCACATACGAGATCTTCCGTTCGGACGGGAAGGACATGGTGGATGCGATTGGTGCATCCGGAGACTCCGTTGAGATTCCGAAGAAAGTGTCGTATGAAGGTAGAACATATGAAATCAATTCGACACAACTCCACAACGTCGATATCAGGAATCTGAAGGTAAATGGCGGATGGAGTGTGGATCTCTATTCTTCGAATATCGGTGAACTAAGTTTCAACCGCACCGATGTCCGGTGTGACGATGACAGTGTTGTCGATACGTTCGTATTGATCTCTGATGAGGCGGTCGGTATTGATTGCTATAGCATTGCCAACATGGATGCCAATTCCATTGTGTTAAATGCACCGATCTCCAGAGTTTATGGTGATTTATCTCTTCTGAGCAAATACGGGATGGATACGGTAACGCTGGATGGTATTGTCTATCTCAAGATGACTGTTCAGGGAAGAGATGTGATGCAGTTCGTCAGAATCGTCGATGGCGATGAGATGGATGTCACAATCCGTGGCGTGCTCAGATATGAAGGAATCGACTATCCTGTATCTGGTTGGATATATGCTTATGAAAACAGGTATATCAGAAATGTTACGGTGGAATCCGTTCCGGATCAAGGGATATTATTCAACAAATCCTCGATCAAGACGTTGAGATTCATCAATACAGAACCATTGGACCTCACACATTCTTATTTCCGGTCCTGTGATGAATTGAGCAGTGTATCATTCGAAGGTCCTGTAGATGCGATTGGATTCAATGTATTCGGCGATTCGACGGAGATCCGCTCGTTGAGATTCGCAAAGGATGTGGGGAGCATAGCATATAGTGCATTCGCATCCAACAACTACATCGAGCAGCTGGTGTTCGAGGGATCGGTCGAACAGATAATATCTGAATCGTTCGGAAGCTTCACCAAGTTGAAGTCAGTGGTATTCAAGGGCGATGTAGGGTCAATCGACAGGTATGCATTCAACGGATGTTCCAAATTGGAATCCATAATATTCGAGGGCAACCTCAGTGAACTGCAGATGTTCTGCGGATGCGATAGCCTTAGAAGCATAGTCGTCAAGGGAACAGTCGAACTCGTCAGCAATTCCGCATTCAACGGTAGAGATGTCAACTCTGTCGAAGGTCTGGATCTGTCCGTCAATCATTATGGCAGGGTGGAACATTTCGCATTCAACAACCTGAAGGTATCGAAGAAGATCATAGACGATGTTCTTTCCAAATCAGATTATGTCGCACCGAATGCATTCTCTGACGTATCCGTTTCCACCGGAGGAAACTATGAGATCTATGTCGGGCTTTGTTCGGATTCCTCTGATGAAAAAGAAGCGGAATCGGACGAAGGGTACAAACTCAGATTCAAGATGTATATCGAGGACGGAAAGGCCTCTCTGGACCTTATCGGTTTGATGAATGATAAGGAATCGATAATCGGTACCGATTATAGAATTCCGGATTCAATGAAGATCGATGGGGTGAGCTATCCGATTACAAGTATCGCTTATAGCGGTTATCACAAGTATGGCAACAGCATAACATCGCTTACTATAGGAAAGAATATCAGACAGATAGAGTCGTTGTCGCTTTTCCCTGATTTGAAGACTGTTACGGTCGAAAACGATTCACCGTTCGAAGTTCAGATGATCGGTTCCGGCGATAATTCATTGAAGATGCTTTGCAAGGTCGTTGATGGGAAGAAATCCGTCATCTGTTGCCTTGGAACTCTGGATGTCGATGAGTTCGTGATTCCCGACGGAATCGAACATTTCGATCTGGAATGGATATACGGCTCCAACATCAAGAGGATCGTATCCAATGATGGTGTCAAGGAGATTGCAGGTCAGCTGAATATCATTCACGATCTAAATACGATAGTTATTGGGAAGGATGTCGAATACATCAATCCACATTGGATCCTCCCGACCGTAGCAATCGAAGTCAGCAATGACAATACCCATTTCCTTTCTTATGGAAACAGCTTGTACAGGATCCTCGATGATAAGACGCTCAGACTCATCCATTACGGCGGTATTTCATCTGAGATACCATCCTCTTTTGTGAAGAATGGTACCACATACAGGGTCACAGCAATCGGAGAAGCTGCATTCAAATGGTGTTCGTTGAAAGATATCGTATTGAAGGATGGAATCGAGTGTCTGGATCTCAATGCATTCTCCGAGTCGAATGTCAGGAAGGTAACTGTTCCCAATAGCATCCTCGAGATTACGGGGTATCTGTACCAGAATGAGAATACGACACCGAACACGATGATATTCGAATCCCTGGATAAGAAAACCGTTTGTACGGTCGGCGGGATGGTTTATTTCGAGAAGGATGGTTCCAAGAAAGTCGTTCAATATGTCGGAGGCGGGGCAGATACAACATTCATCGAAGAAGGAACTACGTCCGTCTCGCTCGGAACGATATATGATGATTCGGTGAAAAGAATCGTTCTTCCACCCAGTGTCCTCGACTTCCAAGGATATTATGGGCTGAAGAATGGAGGTATCGATGTATTGGCACCATCATCTATCAGTGTGACTATTGGTTCTTATTATCACATAAGATCATACGAGGCGCATTCTATCTTCTACAGGATCTCCATAGGCTCTGCAGATGGCGGAATCGCCGTGTCGGTGACACCGAGTCATGCAGATTCATGTGTTTTGATACTGGACGGCAAGCAACTGTCTGAGAACACAATATCCTGGGAAACGTTATTCCCAACTGTTGGATTAGAGAAACCGAACTCATACGGGAGTCCGTTATCGGTATCATACGTTCCTCAGAAGTTCAGGGTTTCCTTCGTAACCAATTCGACAAACAGCGTACCTGACCAGATGGTTGTTTACGGCGATTATGTGAAAGAGCCGACCGTGTTGAATGGCACCATGGTATTCCGCGGTTGGTTCGTCGATGAAGACCTGACTGTGTATTACAGTTTCGATAACCGGATCACAGAGGATCTGACACTCTACGCAGGTTGGTCCAAACCGGCCTGTGTTCTCGATATATCAATCTGTGAAGGCGTTTCGCACATAATCATCGGCAATGGTTATTGCGGAGATGGTCATTATGGGATGGAGTACGGTCAATACAAATTCGTCATAGTGCCCAAGCAAGGCTACAGCGATAAGCCGATAGTAAAGTTGAACGGAAATGTCGTCACCGGCGACACCATCGTTCTGAACAAGAACTCCATGACCCTGACCGTCGAAGGCCTGTACAAGAAGACCAACACGGTCCACTTCGTGAACAACGTCTCCAGGGGAACCTGCGCCACTGATTCAATCAAGGCCGTCTCCGGAGAACCCTTCGATCTTCCCGCGGTGACGCCGTCCGACGGATACCGTTTCATCGGATGGACCGACGGGGTGACGATCTACAGCGGTCCCTGCACCGTCTACAACGACGCATCTCTGTTCGCAGCCTATGTCCGCGATCCTCAGAAGATGGAGTTCTTCCTCTCCGAGTACACGGTCTCCCTGAGCGTTCCCGCCAACGGAACCCTCTCGTCCTCCGCCTTCTTCAAGGCCGACAAGGGTGACACCGTATCGCTTCCGAACGTGATCCCCGCAAGCGGATACAGGTTCAACGGCTGGACCCTTGACGGCACCAATGTCGGATCGTCGTACACCGTTCTGGAGGACGCTACGCTCGTAGCATCCATCTCCAAGGTTGGCACCTCCGTCCCCGACACCCAGAAGCCCGATGTCCCCAAGCCGGACCCCTCGAAGCCCGAGGAGAAGGTGAACGAGGACGGAAGCACCACCGTGATCGACAGGAAGGACGACGGTTCCTCCATCGAGACGACCACCAAGAACAACGACGACGGCTCCACCGTCGTCAAGACCGAGGAGAAGGACAAGGACGGGAACACCACCGGCACCACGACCAAGGTGACGAAGTCCGACGGATCCTCGACGGAGGTCAAGGAGTCCAAGACCGAGAACGGTTCCTCAGTCAAGGAGGAGACCTTCGACAAGGACGGCGTCTCCATGGGATCCACAACGAAGGTGACCGAGAAGGTCACCACCGATTTCGGAACCACCCTCCAGACGGAGAAGGTCACCGTTGCGGACGGAACCGGCGAGAAGATCGCCGAGACCGTCACCGTCAAGGCCGAATCCGGCGACGGGAAGCTGAAGTCCGAGGCCACCAGGACGGAGAAGGACGGGAACGTCGAATCCGTCGTCAGGACCACCATAGAGTCGGATGCCGTCGACGGCAAGGTCGAATTGGATCCCATCGCCGTATCCGACGCATTGAAGCAGATGGGCGAGGCCGCAGGAGCGATCGGCGATGCCGACAGCAAGGTCATCGAGATCGGAACCAAGGCGACCACCGATACCACGCACGTCTCCATCCCCTCGGAGTCCATGAAGGAGATCTCCGACGCGGGAGCGGATGTGAAGATCGCCGGGGATGTGGGTACCATAACCATCGGAACCGACGTCTCGAAGAACCTGGCCGAGAAGAGCTCCTTCGGAGAGCAGGCGAAGCCCGTCTCCATGTCCATCGGCAAGGCTGACAGGCTATCCATGACCGACAAGCAGCGCCAGGCCGTCGGAGATGCCAAGGTCGTCAGGCTCCAGGCATCCGTCGGAGACGAGAGCGTCCACGAGCTCGGCGGGGATGTGACCATCACCATCCCGTACGTCCTGTCCCCCGGAGAGAATCCGGACCTCGTCCGCGTCTACTACGTGGATGACGACGGAGGGCTCCACATGAAGCTGAGCAAGTACGATCCCTCCACCCACACGGTCTCGTTCGTCACCGACCACTTCTCGTACTACATGATAGCACAGGAGATCGGAGCCGAGCAGACCGCGGATGACGGGGACGACGGCTTCCCCATGGTCGCAGTCGTCGCGGCCGTCGTCGTGATCGCCGTTCTCGCTGCAGTCGTGGTCTACAGAAGGACCCGCTGATCCGAAGAACGAACCGGGAACCACAGCGGTCCTCATGGACCGCGCAAACCTATTACAGGGGCGGCTGCCCATCGGCGGCCGTCCCATCCTTCTGAATCTCGACGTCGTCGAGCTTTTCGTGGGCCTCGATGGTTTCTGAGGTCTGCCTTCTTCTTCCGTCGTTCTCCGATCGATGATTTCGCCCGGTATGAATGTCAGAAATAGGGGAGACGGGTTCTCTCCATCCATCATGAAAGTGGAGATGGGTGGTATCGGACCCCTGCCGGATTTCGGCATCGAATTGGACGGGATGGTCGTCATCACCGGCACCAACGGGACTGGCAAGAGCACCCTGCTCAAGGCGATCTACAGCATTCTCGGGAGAGCTGTGGATTACAGCGACATCGTCGAGGCTGATATCCGGATGAACCTGATGAATCTGATGTTTCTCTCCGATCGCCACTGCTCGAAGCGTCTCGACCGGTTCGAAGACGATCTGGATTACGATGCTTTGATCGTGCAGTTGGAGAAACTCATCGTAGCGGAATCCCCATCTCACAGAAGGCTGGAGTCAGTCAAACAGCTGATCCGCAACAGGGATGATGAGACGGTCTATGGCACGGTCATCAAGAACTCCATCATCAAGGAGTTCGGAGGAATGGAGCAGTTCAGACGTTTTGGATCAGATTCGGACGTCTATCTGAGATTAATAGGCACCGATCCTCTCGAGTGCATCGTGGATCAAAGCGGAAAGGTGGTATTTCGCGGTTCTTTCAACGATCTTCCTCGCATCATCTACCTTGATCCGCCCTTCGATTACGAGTTGATATGCAGTCGTTCGAACCCGGTTCCGCAGAGAGGATATTCCTACATTGATCACCGCGGCATGCTCGCCTCGTTTCTGGAAGCTGATGGGGACTCCGACGTCATCTCCAGCGAGATGAATGCTCGCAGCCTCGAGATCATCGATCCGATCATAGGATCCATCATCGAGGGACGTCTGGTCATGACGGGGCGGGGATTGAGGTATAGAATCGGAGGAGGGGTCGAGTTTAACATTCAGAACATCTCATCTGGGGTGTTGTTTTTCGCGATCCTTCGTAGACTCGTCGAGAACGGTACATTGGCCAGGGGGACCATCCTCATGCTGGATTGTCCGGAGGCCAAGCTCCATCCTTCATGGATTAACGTACTCGCGCAGTGTCTCGATATGCTGGTCCACGCTATGGGCGTACGCGTTATACTGACGACTCAGAGCCCACAGTTGCTGATGGCAATGGATTCGGATGGAGACGATGGTGCGATCAGGTTCTACCATCTGATGAAGGACCGGAATGGATTCGTAGTATTCAGCGAGGTCACCGGAGACTTGAAGCCGGTATACGATGGGATGTCATCACCGATACAAGACATCGCATCCAGATTCTGGGAGTGATGTCTTGTTTCTCATTCAACCGAACGGTTCATTCAAAATTTAAATATTGGATATATAATCCAACAGGACCAATCGGTGATAACCTGTTCAGAATCGCGATATACGGCAAAGGCGGCATCGGGAAATCCACGACATCCGCCAACCTCTCCTTCTGCCTCTCACAGAAAGGCCTTTCCGTCATGCAGATCGGATGCGATCCCAAGCACGACTCCACCAGGCAGCTCATCGGAGGAGGCAAGCAGACCACCGTTCTGGACTACGTCCGTACCACCCCTCCGTCCAAGCGCTCCTTGGACGATATAGCAGTCACCGGCTCCGGAGGTGTCGTATGCATCGAGGCCGGAGGCCCCGAGCCCGGGGTCGGTTGCGCCGGACGCGGCATCCTCACCATGTTCGATGCACTCAAAGCTCTTGGAGTGGACGGTCGCGGAGCGGATATCACTGTCTACGACGTTCTCGGCGATGTGGTCTGCGGAGGGTTCGCCGTACCTATGAGGTCCGAGCACACCGACGCGATCTACATCGTAACCTCAGGCGAGTTCATGTCCATCTACGCGGCGAACAACATCCTCCGCGGGCTGCTCAACTTCGGTTCCGATCCTCCCCGGGTGGCGGGATTCATCTTCAACGAGCGCGGATCCCCCGGCGAGAGGGCCAGGGTCGAATCCCTCTCGAAAGCAACAGGCATCCCCATAGTCGCCGACGTCCCCCGTGCCGGAGAGTTCATGGAGGCCGAGAGCGCAGGCATCACCGTGTCCGAGAGGTTCCCCGATTCCTCCATCACATCCATATACAGGTCTCTTGCCGACGATGTCGTCGACGTCTCGCAGGGGAGGCGTCCTCTCCATGAACCGAAGCCTCTCACCGAGGACCAGCTTGACGATCTGCTCGCAGGCCGTCCCGTAGACGAGATAGGGCAGGTCAAGCGAGATTCATCCTGCAACGGGCCTCCGCTGCTCGGGATGGGCTCCTGCGCTTCCCGCGGAGCGGTCTTCCTCGCCGGCAGGGTCACAGATCTCCCGATCATCGTCCACGGACCGGACAGCTGCGGCTATGTCATGTCGCACACCCAGGACGTTCACTACCTTTCGGATCTGGACACCAATCTGTTCCTCGTTCCGGAGATGCGCAACAACATCGTCTGCACCGGGATGGGCGAGCACTCGTCGATCTTCGGAGGGGCGTCCGATCTGGAGAGGACGCTCCGCAGGCTGCTCGATAAAGGCCATCGCATGGTCATGGTCATCACCACCTGCGTCTCCGGTATGATCGGGGACGATGTGGATCGCGTGGCCGCCCGTGTCGCCGAGGATTACGAGGGATGCATCGTCGATGTCGTCCACGCCGACGGGAATCTGACCGGCGATAGCGAGGAGGGTCGCGAAGCGGTCGTCGACGCGTTGATCGAACACATCGACGAGTCCGTGGAGCCTTCAGGTTCCGCCGTCAATCTCGTGGATGACACCTTCATATGGTTCAATCGCGGCTTCAACGGTCATTGGACCGAGGAGCTTCTCAGTATGGTCGGACTCGAAATAGGTACCGAGATCTTCGAGGAATGCACCCTGGACGATGTCCGCAACTGCAAGAGGAATCCCTACTCCGTACTGGTGGAGGATTCAGAACGCAACGCAGCCATCGCTTCGAAGCTCAAGGGAAAGGGATTCGGCTGCTTCCTCCCGCCGCTCCCCAAAGGCCACGGCGAAGCCGTGGCATGGTGTCGTGAGACCGCAAGGATCCTCGGGAATGAGGATCCCGTCGAGGATGCAGTCGCAAGGATGGATGCAGACTATCGGAACGATCTGGACTACGCCAGGAGATTCCTCCGGGGCAAGCGCATCGATCTCATGACCGGCTCCGCAACCGACGTGGACTGGATGATCGAGGCCCTCCTCGACGCTGGAGCCGAGATCGGTTACGTCAATATCATGCCCATGAGGATGGGCAGGTTCTACTCCCGCTATAGGGACGAGGTCGAATTCAGGGAGATCGCCCCGGGCTACAGGTCCTGCTGCCTTCAAGGCGGCGAACCCGATCTGATGATCGGGCGCATGATGTCCATGACGCCGTCCTGCCCGGTCATGGACATGCCCAGGGACATGATCGGCCACAGAGCATCGGGTGCTTTTCTGAGAACAGCAGCGAACATTCTGATAACCGGCGGTAAGGAAGGTTGGAGGACTTGGGGTGATGCCTTATGATGGTCAGACCGGATGGATTCATAGGCGCCGTCATGGCGATTGAGGGGATCTCCGATGCTCACGTGCTGTTGCACGGACCGGACGGCTGCAGGAAGAATCTCACTGTTCTCTCGGGCCACTGCTACCCGAGGGACAGGAACGTCGACGCTTCCGGACCATACTTCAGGGGCAGTCCGAGGGTGCCTTGCACAGGCGTCGAATCCTCGGATTACATATTCGGATCGTACCGCAAGGTCGTCGACGCGCTGGAAGCGCTTAAGAGGACAGACGCCGGACTCGTAACGGTCATGCCGACGCCCGGGGCGTCGTTGATCGGAGACGACTGCGGACGTGCCATAGACGAGACCGGGATGACCTATCGTGCGTTCGCTCTCGATGCCGCTTCCGAGAGAGGTCCGATGGCCCACGGCTTCGACCGCGCCATATCGGAGGCCGTCAGGAAGCTGGCCGTTCCTAAGGAACGGCGGAAGGGAACGGTCGTTCTTCTAGGGGTTTCAGTCCTCATGAAGGACTGGACCACCGTGGTCGAGGAGTTCTCCGATCTCCTCGCCCTCATGGGGCTGGAGGTCGTCTGCGTCCCCGGGGCGGGGAGCTCCACCGGTGACATCCGTTCATCCGCCGATGCCGAGTTCGCCGTCGTTCTGTGTCCGGAGTATGCTTCGGCCACAGCCGAGCTGTATAGGGATGCCTACGGCGTCCGTGTCGTGTCTCCGGGATATTCGCCTGTGGGATTCGATGCAACCTTGGCGTGGATCGATTCCATCGCGTCAGCTACGGGAGCCGATCCGTCCAAGGCGAAGGAGAAGGTCCTTGAGAGCATGAGACGCGCCTATTGGTGCATGGAGGCCGCCAGGACTCGGACGGTCGGCATCACCTTCAGATTGGATGCGGATGCTTCGGTGGCGTACCCGTTGACGAGATGGCTGATGGAGTCGTTCTCCATGGTCCCCACTGCGGTGACCATGCCTTTGGGTGGATGCGAGGCATCGATGGAATCGTTGACCTCGTTCCTCTCCGAGAAGGGATTGGAGGACATCATCGGCTCCGATGATGAATCGTTCACGGAGATCGTTCTCTGCGACGGCAACACTGCCAGGACTCTCCAGGCCGCTAAACGTTGTCGCAAGGGGATCGATATAGGACACCCTTCCGTATCCAATGTGGACTTCCGCCGGTCGCCCATATTCGGTGCTTCCGGTGCGCTGTATCTGCTGGACCGCATGATGAACCCGTGAGGGATCCCAAACGGGGCGGGGATTCCAGTAGGATGAACCGCCCTTCTTCGTGGATTCGGACGAACCTATGGGTCGGAGCAGCCGCAGGTTGCTCTGCATCCACATCATCACAGTCTTTTGTTCGATACAGTCGTGGACGTTCTATCGCAACAATGCCTGTTCCCTTCGTATCTGGTGGTCTCCCATTGCGCGTACCATGAATGTCTTGTGGAATGAGGCCATCTCTCGTATCTGTCAATTTACATGGCGATATCTTTGTGGTCGTTTCCATCAGAGAGATTCGATGACGAAGAGTGCATACTCGACTGCTTTGCGATAATCTCCGTTGAATCTGGAATGGAATCTGGAGGTTCCATCGATCTGTTCCATGACCATAAACCACGCTGTATCGCGTTCATTCTCGTAGAAGTCGAACCCGAAGCGACAACGGTCGAATATCCACTCCAGGTAGAATTCGTCCTCTTCCATCACAGTATAGAACACTGGCAGGGTGGATAAGAGTCCATGTTCGTGGATTCCTGCTGAAAGATATGCATAGAATGCCTCTGCCTGATGCTTCAAAGAAACAGAGTGGATCTCCGAAATGTCCGAGAGTAGCTTTTTGGTGACCTCAGGAGACCCGGATGGTACATACGAGAGATTCCTGCTGTATGGAGGATACCCCGCTGTCCCGAGGTCTTGCTGAGGTTGAATAAGCAGACGATATGCGTCGGAACCCGATGTCATGATAGGCCTACGGAGGGGGCATCGCGAACTATCATTTTATGATTGCTATTCCGCAATGAATTGGTTGTCAAATCTGCTAATCTATAGATAAATGGTCAACTTATGTGTACCACTATCAAAATCCGTTGTCAGAACTCGTGTTTTCATCGCCAGATGTTTGCATAACGGCGTGAATTCTGCCATCGCTCCATGTATTATCATCTTATAGTTACCTTTAAAGTGAGTTGGATATATCGTCCAACGACTATCATGAATGCTAAAGTCACAGCCGTGATTCTCGCGGTAATAATAGTCGCGGCAGGTGCCGTCGTGTACCTCACCCGTGACGACAGCTCCGGTGACATCACTCCCGGAAAACTCCTCATCTACGGCAACGCCGACGGTGATTACGACATCGATCAGGATGACGTCGCCTATCTGGAGGATATCATCGCTGGCAAGAAAGAGAAGACCGATATGGCCGACGCGAACTGCGACGGTGATATCAACCAGGAAGACATCGATCTCGTGAAGAACCTCATCAATAAGGTGCCCTGCACGGCATACTACTACGATCAGCAGAACAAGTGTCACGAGTCCTTCTCCTATCCCATCAAGAACATCTATCCTGTGAGCATCGACTCCATGCTCGCCACCAAGATCCTCGGCCTCGACGACAATGTCGTCGCGGTCAGCTCCACCACCAGCGACGCCGTCCTGTTCAAGGACATCTACGACAGGAACGTCCCTGGACTCGGCTCCAACCCCTCGGTCGAGAAGATCTCCGAATTGAAGGTCAAGCCCGATGCGATCATCTCCAACACCTATCCCAACAACGTCACCAACGAGGCTGCTCTCGAAGCTGCCCAGATCAAGGTCATCAGGTTGGCGTTCGAAGCCCAGGACAACCTCTCCGCCTATCTGACCTACGGGTTCATGACGCAGGCTACCGAGAGGGCAGACAAGTTCGCCCAGTTCACCGAGGATGTTCTCAGCACGATTGCCGAGAAGACCAAGGACCTCACCAAGGAGCAGAGGGTTTCCGGAATCAACAATTTCCCAATTACGTGGACTATCGAATCCATGTATTTCCGATCCAATGTG
>ERZ1026854.617-NODE-617-length-24593-cov-6.039734_pt1 | contig 24593 bp, 24 predicted proteins | sample MGYA00380157_ERZ1026854 | MGnify/ENA primary metagenome ERZ1026854 (study PRJEB33269, sample SAMEA4719793) | human gut metagenome | biome: human-associated habitat; feature: organic feature; material: feces | place: Cameroon | collected 2013-10 ... | reverse complement strand
ACGTAAGCGTAGGCGTAAAACATATTGCCTTGCGGATAAAGCATTTCATCCCATTCTTCTTCATAGTCTGGGATGTAGAGGAAGTCGTAACATTCGCCGAATTCCAAGTATTCGTGAGTGACGGCATATACAAGCACGTTGTATTTTTCTTCAAATTCTTTGATTTTAGCCATAAGTTCCGGTTCTTGATATGCCCAAAATCCGCCAAAGTTTTCATAGAAACAAACACTGTTTTTGTCTTTGAAACCTTTGATATATGGCTTGTAAATCTCTAATTTGTTCATAAGTTCGATTGCTTTCTGTTTTTTATTTTCGATTGTGATGTTCATAATTTTTATCTCCTTATTGAATTTATTTGTTTTCGGTATTTTTTTTTGCTTCTTCCGCCTCATATTCCTTTTCGGCTTCCGAGTAAGCGTCGGTGTATAGATAATCTAAACCGAGCGCGTTATTTAATGCGATTTCCAAAATTTTGCATACTCGCAATAAATGTTGTACTTGTCTATCTTTTTCATTTAATTCTTCAATATATTTACAAATAAAATCATCGTAAATTTTATTTGCAGTTCCTTGGCAAATGCCGCACGTTGTATATTCTCCGATTAAATCGTGACAATCGCCGTCAAAATCCCCGCCCATTTCACAGGCGTTGCAAGCGTATTTTGCAATTTCGTTTATTAGTTCTTTTTTATCCATAGTAAAAATATCTCCTTTATAAAATTTCTATAAGTCCGTCGCTGTATTCTTTTATGCCGTCATACTTGAAACTTTCGCCGTAGCGTTCGTAGTCGATATAATCTTCAAGTTCAGACGGAATATTGTAACCGCAGCAGTTAAGCATTTCACGTCCGTAATCTTCCCACGAATAACCGCTCCAAAGATTGATACAATCGTCCCAACGGTCGCCGTGCGAGTTGACTTTTTCTTCAAAATCGTCATAACTGCGGACTTCGAGAAAAGCACAAAAGACATTATACTTGTAATCGTCGTCCAAAACGCCCGATTCTTTCAGGGTATTGAAAAGCGTTTCGGGGTTGACGTAATCCCAATTCACAGAACGGTCTTCGATACCTTCGACGTCTTGTATAAACAGTTCTTCGTCGATACCGTCGAGTTCAAAGCCTTCTTTTTTGAGTTCTTCTACAATTTCGTCCCAATCGGAATAATCCGAAAGGTCAAGCCATTTAGAGCCTAACGCTCTTTCATTGCATTCGTTATATGAACCCCAAGAGCCTATTACAATACTGATATTTCCTGACATTTTAGTTTTCCTCCGTAAATTCGTCTATGTAAATTTTTGTGTATAAACAACCGTATTCAAAATAACGGCGATTGCCATCAAATAACAGGTCAAAGGTTTTAACACTTATTCTTCCCGTATCGCTGACGGCAACCGTTACTTCGCGTTTTTCGTCGTCGATTTCGATTAAATCGAAAGTTATGAAATTTTCACCGTTAAAATAATCGTATTCGGGCATTTTAATTTTCCTCCATAGTTTTGTACCATACCGAATATTCGACTTCGATATCTCTTACGTCATAGTTGTCGTGTTCTTTGTTGTAAAGGGGAACGTCATTGTAATACATAGTTACGTAGCCTTTGAACTCGTTTTCTTTCCCGATTATAGGGTGACAATGCTGTTCAACTTCATCAAATGCTCGCGTGTAACGTTTGCCTGTTTTTGAAATGCACTTACATAGCAACGTTCCTTCGTCGTTGATAAATCCGAAACCGGATAATTTTTCGTCAGGATTTCTGACTTTTTTGATTGAGTAAACTACTTTTTTCATTTTGGATTACCTCCATTTTTTATTTTTTTGCCTTCTGGCAGTGGCAAAGGAGCATAAGTCGAAATGCAGTTATAATGAAAATTTCGTCGCAATGGAGAAAATCAACAGCCAAAGGATTTGAGCGAAAAATACTATCGTAAAATAAAAAGAGTCAATCTCTTTATCGAGTCTGACTCTGTTATTCAATATTAAAGTTTTAAGTAGTATTTTTCCGTGCAGTTGATTTTCTCGCTGACTTATGCTACAACAGCCACGACAGAAGACAATAAAATATGGAGTATTGATATTAATTCTGTCATGCAATTTGTATTCATTGCTTTTTCTTCTAAAAAATGATATAATAAATCAAAAATACATCTAACATAGATGTTTGATGAGTGTGTTACTATGGAAGGATATGAAAAACATTCATTTAGAATCAAAAAAGATTCTGAATATCAAAAGTATCTTAAAGACGAATTAGACGACTATACAAAATGGGTTGCCGTAAACCATAATGAGTATACGGGCGATGTCGAACAGATTGCCGAATATATTAATGGGGCAGTGGCTTCATATTATAAATCTGATTTTATATCAGCAACACAGGCTATCCAAAAAATAGTTGACGAGAATAATTTTTTATTATGTGAGACAAAAATGGGCGGTGATGGAAGCGATGATGTTTTGTTTAAGGCAAGGGTGGCAGAGCCTACGGAAAATATAAAACACGAAGATATGCTCCATATTCCTTTTGATTGTAGGAATATTGTGGCATCTCAAAGGTTTAGCTTGAGTGGTACACCTTGTATTTATTTGTCGAGGTCTTCCTACACTTGTTGGTTGGAATTAAATAAACCAGAAGAAAATAAATTTTTTGTTTCGGCATTTAAGTTGTCGAAACCGAAGAGGTTTTTAGATTTGACTTGTCTAACATGGGAAGGGTTGAAAGATGAGATAGGATCAAAACGTGATATAAAGGCAAAACTTTGTACATTTCCTCTAATAATTGCAACATCTTTTTTAATCGATGAAAATATTGGAAAACCGTTTCATTCGGAATATATTATTTCGGGATTACTTATGAATGTAATTGCTATATCTGATAAATATGATGGGGTAGCTTACTTCTCAAAAAAATTTTCAGATAAGAAAGAAAGTTATCCTATAAATGTTTGTTTTGCACTCTTAGCAAAATTCAATAATAAGAAATATACAAGAGATATAGAGAATATTAAGTGGACTAATCCTATGCCTTTAAGAGACTATTCTATGATTAATTGGAATGCTCGATACGATGAGGTTATTATTGGCGATGTAGAGGAAGAGGAAAAGGAAAAGCGTTCGCTTACTTTGATTGGAGATGGTGTTGCATATTGCGATACGCTTATGTATGGTTTTGATAAATGGATAATCGAAAAAATGGATTTTACTAAAGGTGTAAATGAAAAATTGAAATAATTTTGCTATATGGCTTGTGTCAAGTTTTTACTTTTGGCATTGGCGTATATGTGTTCTAATGAGGTTAAACAAAGGTGCACAAACCAATTATTGAAGTTTCTTTTGCCTTTCTGCAAGCCCTGTTTGTGCAGATAATTAAAACTCCGCACAGACTTCCCGATAACTGAAGTTTCTTTTGCCTTTTGTGTAAGCCCTGTCTGTGCAGAAAATTAAAACTCTGCACAGACTTCCCGATAATTGAAGTTTCTTTTGCCTACTTTTCTTTTCAAAGAAAAGTATGGTGCCTGCTTTTCTTTTCAAAGAAAAGTACGGTCATTCCTTTATCCTTTCGATAGAAACGGCTTTGCCGGTTGCGGGGTCGATTTCGATAAGCACTCCGCAGAAAACGGTTTTTCCTTCCGCCACCTCGAATTTCACGGGATGATGAGTTGTCAGCCGCCGGATTATACATTCCGGCTTTACCCCAAGCACCGATTTTTCCGCTCCGCACATGCCGACGTCCGTAATATAAGCCGTGCCGCTTTCCGTGACGGTTTCGTCCGCCGTTTCGACATGCGTATGCGTGCCGACGAGCGCCGTCACTCTGCCGTCAAGATAAAAGAGCATGGCTTTCTTTTCGCTTGTCGCCTCCGCATGAAAATCGACGATTGAAAAATCGTATTTTCCTCTGTTCTCGGCGAGGATTTTGTCTGCCGTCGCAAACGGGCAGGCAAGCGGCTCCATATCGACAAGACCGAGCAGATTTATAACGAGAACGGTTGCGGAGCCGCAGTCGCAGAGCGAAAATCCCGCGCCGGAGAGCTGCGGAGGATAATTTGCGGGACGAATTATTCCCGGCTCGTCATCGAGCAGCGTATCCGCTTCAAATCGCTTGAAAACGTGGTTTCCCGTCGTGATGACGTCCGCTCCGCCGGAGAGGAGCATTTCCGCGCCCGCCTTGTCGATGCCGTTTCCGGGGGCGCAGTTTTCGCCGTTGACTATTGCCATGTCCGCGCCGTATTTTTTGCGGAGACCCCAGAGAGAGGAGGCAAGCCTTTTTGTCGCGTCCGGACCGACAACGTCACCGAAGAAGAGAATTCTGAAATTTTTCATATATAAACGCTTTCTTTTTCGTATTTGTAAATATTTTAACACAACATTCGGGAAAATGCAATTCTTTGCTTGTTTTATAAAAAATATAGTGCTATAATGTAGCCGTATAAATATGATATCGGAGGACAGCATGTCAGATATATCGGTTTACGGCCTTACGGTGAATTATCTGTCGGCGCCTGTGGGAGTTGACAGCCTGCCGAGGTTTTCATATAAGATAAAGTCGGATGTCCGCGGCGACCGTCAGGTTTCGCGCAGGATAAGGGTTTTTGCGGACGCGGAGCATACGGCGACCGTATGGGACGAGGGCGAACAGCCGACGGAAAATCAGCTTTTCGTGCCTTATGACGGAGAGCCGCTGCTTCCCGTCAGAAAGTATTATTATTCCGTGACTGTGAAAACCGCGTCGGGCGCGGAGGCAACCGCAGGTAGCGAATTCGTCACGGGCAAACTTTGCGAGCACTGGACGGGAAAATGGATAACGGCGCAGTATGTCCGCAGAGAAAACGACGCTTTCGGAGCCGTATATCTGAGAAAGACGTTTGAAATTACAAAGTCTGTTTTGCAAGCTTATCTTTGCATTTGCGGTCTCGGCTATTTTGAAAGTCGCATAAACGGCGAAAAGACGGGAGACGATATTCTCTCCCCCGCGTTCACCGATTTCTCAAAGACCGACTCATATATGACGTATGACGTAAAACCCTTGTTGTGTCAGGGTAAAAACGCGATTTCCGTCATTTTGGGCAACGGCTGGTATAACTGCTTTGCGGACGACCCATGGAACACGCGCGCGGCAACTTGGCGTCATTGGCCGAAAATGATATGTGAACTCAAGTTGACATATTCCGACGGCACGGAGGAAAAAATCGTCTCCGATACGTCATGGAAGGGCGGCAATGGACCGATAATTTTCAACGGTATCCGCAACGGCGAGCATTACGACGCGCGCCTTGAACTCGGCGATTGGGAAAGCCCCGACTTTGACGACTCGAAATGGCAGAACACGAAAATCGTAAAGAGTCCTGGCGGAATTCTGCGGGCTATGGAAATGCCGCCGATAAAAATATACAAGAGCTTTTCGCCGAAGAAAATATGGAAAACGAAAAACGGTTGCGCCTTCGACTTCGGTCAGAATATGGCGGGCTTCTGCGAATACGTTTTCAAAGGCGCAAGGGACACGGAAATCACAATCCGTCATTCCGATATGCTCTTTGAAGACGGCGAGCTCGATATGCAGATGGGCGGGATGACGAGAAGTCACGGCTTTCAGACGGACAAATACATCAAAAAGAGCGACGAGCCGGAAAAATGGCACCCGATCTTCGTTTATCACGGCTTTCAGTATATCGAAATCTCCGGCATAGATTATGAGCCGGAAAAAGAGGACGTGACGGCATACGCCGTCTGCACGGCTGTCGGCGACACGGGAAGATTTTCCTGCTCGGATGAGCTTCTCAATAAAGTCCAGCAGCTTTGCCGCTGGTCGACAATATCAAATATGCATTCTATACCGACAGACTGCCCCCACCGCGAGAAAAACGGCTGGACGGGCGATACGGCTCTCTCCTGCGAGCAGATGCTGATAAATTTCGGCTCGCAGCCGTTCCTTGCAAAATGGAGCAGGGATATGAGGGAAAGTCAGCGTCCCGCAGGACAGATACCGTGCGTCGTGCCATCGACGGGCTGGGGCTACTACGGGCTTATGGGACCCGACTGGTCGAGCGCGCTGATAACCGTGCCTTACAACATTTATCTTTACAACAACGACCCCGACATTCTCAAAATCAATTATGACGCCATCAAACGCAACTGCGACTTTATGGAGGGGATGACGGACGACCTCACCCTTGACTACGGCACGGGAGACTGGTGTCCGCCTTTTGAGGGCGCTTCGCTTTCGATAAACATGGGCGCATACAGGTGTCCTACGGAGGTCAGCGATACGGCGTTCTTCTATAATGCGGCGAAGACCGTCGTTAAAATCGCGAAGATTATGGGCAAGGACGAGGACGCGGAATACTATGCCGACCTCGCAAGCCGAATCCGCCGCGTATGGCGCGAAAAATTCTTTGACAAAGCAACGTTTACCGTCAAGGGAGACTGCCAGACGGCAACGGGCGCAATGCTTTATTTCGGGCTTTACGAGCCGGAGGAATATCTCCCGCTTGTGAAAAAACTCATATCACAGATAGAAGAGCGCGACTGGCATCTTGACTTCGGCGTTCTCGGAAACAAGTTCGTCATGCAGTCGCTGGGGGCTGCGGGCGAAGGAAACGTCGGGCAGAGGATGATTGCGCAGAGGACCTTCCCCGGCTGTCAGCGCTGGATAGACCTCGGCGCAACGACGCTCTGGGAATGCTGGAACGGCACCGGCTCGCATAACCATCATATGTTTTCCGACCTCTCGGCATTTATGTATAAGTATATAGGCGGTATCTCGCCGGACGAAAACAAACCCGGCTTTGTGCATACGATTCTCCGTCCCGCCGTCGATTGCGGAATGGAGAGCGCTTCGGCAGAGCATGAAAGCATGTACGGAACCGTCCGTTGCTATTGGGCAAACAGAGACGGCTTGCTGACGGTCAATGTTTCCGTTCCGTTCGGCTGTCGCGCGACGCTTTATCTGCCGAAGCGCTATGCGCGCACGCTTTATTCGGACGGAGCGCCGGCGGAAAAGCAATTCGGCTTTCTTGAAACGGAAAAGGAATACAGCATAGAGCTTGAAAGCGGAGAATATTCGCTTTCCGCAAAGGCAATATAAATGGAGGGCGGAATGGTAAAAATACTTCACACGGGCGACCTTCATCTTGACGCGCCGTTCTCGCTTTATGACGTCCGAAAGGCGCAGGCGAGGAAAAACGAGCTGCGCGGCGTGTTCTCTTCCATAGTTTTTTATGCAAAGACGGAGAAGGTCGATATAGTCATCATCTCCGGCGACTTTTTCGATCACGGCTTTGTGACAAAGGAGACGCTTGAGCATATAAACGGACAGTTTGAATCGGCTCCCGCGTGCAAATTCGTCATCGCGCCGGGAAATCACGACTGCGCCGACCCGAAAAGTCCTTATAAAAAGGCGGTTTTTCCGCCTAACGTCTATATTTTCGGCTCGGAGGAGCTTTCAAAATTCGAGTTTCCCGATATAGGCGTCGACGTTTACGGCTGGGCGTTTACGTCGCCGGAAATGGAAAAATGCCCGATTGAGCATTATATAAGGGTAAATCCCGAAAGGATAAACATTCTCGCCTGTCACGGCGATATGCTGACGAAAAATTCCCGCTCCTGCCCGCTTACAACGGACGACATTGCCCGCAGTAACTGCGATTATGCCGCTCTCGGTCATATTCACGCCGGAACGGAGGCAAAGCGCGCCGGAAACACATATTATGCGTATTGCGGCTGTCCCGAGGGGCGTTCGTTTGACGAATGCGGCACCAAGGGCGCAATTATCTGCACATTTGAACGTCAGAGCGGGGGAGTTCTGAAAACGGACTTTATCTATAAACGCTTCTGCCGCAGAAAATACGAAAAGCTGACGGTTGACGTTACGGGGGCGGGGTCGCGGAGCGAGGTAATATCGGCGATAAAAACCGCAATGACAAAGAAAAGCGTCGGCGCGGACACGCTTTTGCGCGTCACCCTGACGGGCGCGGTATCGCCTGTGGCAGAGCTTAAAACGGACAGAATAACGGACGGTGATATCGGCGTTTTCTATCTTGAACTGCGGGACGAAACGTCGCCCGTGCTTTCGGCGGACATTCTGCGCGACGACCTTTCGATAAAGGGCGCGTTTTACAGAGAGCTTCTGCCGAAGCTGGAAAGTGACGATCCCGAGGAGCGCAGGGCGGCGTCAATGGCGCTGAAATACGGGCTTGCCGCGCTTTCCGGCTCGGACGTTGTCGATTTCTGAAATTTATTTTGAAAAGAGGATATATAAAATGAACAGAACGGAAAAACTTATAGCGGCTTTGCCGGCAGGCGTTGACGCATTCATCACGACAAACGAAAGAACGTGTCTTTATCTTTCCGGCTTTGCCTTTTCTGACGGCGCGATTTTCGTCACGAGGGCGGGAGCTCATCTCTTCACGGACTTCCGCTATATAGAAGCCGCGGAGAGCGAAACGGAGGGCTTTCTCATTTCCACGGGCAAACGCTTTGAAGAAATGCGCGATATAATCGCAAAAGAGGGGATAAAAACAGTCGGCTTTGAGGACGACCTTATGACCGTTTCCGAGCTTGAAGGCGTTAAAAAACAGCTTTCTTCGGTTGAATTTATGCCGGTCGGCGCGACGGTGCGTGCGCTTGCGGAGCATAAGGACGAGGACGAGATCGAGAAGATCAAGGCGGCTCAGCACATAACGGACGAAGCGTTCACGGCTGTCGTTTCCCTCCTCCGCTACGATATGACGGAGATCGAGGTTGCCGCGGAGATAGAATATCAGATGAAAAAGCGCGGCGCGATCTGCCCCAGTTTTGAAACAATCGCCGTTTCGGGAACGAATTCCTCCCGTCCGCACGGCGTGCCGAGAAACGTAACGCTTGAAAAGGGCTTTCTGACAATGGACTTCGGCTGCGTCTATCAGGGTTATTGCTCGGATATGACGAGAACCGTCGTAATAGGCAAGGCGGACGAGGAAATGAAGCGGCTTTATAATACAGTCCTGCTCGCGCAGACAACGGCGATAAATTCCTTCAAGGTCGGCATGCTCGGAAAGGATCTCGATAAGATTGCAAGGGATATCATCGACGAGGCGGGCTATAAGGGATGCTTCGGGCACGGACTCGGTCACGGCGTCGGTGTTTACATTCATGAAAATCCGAGAGTGTCTCCCGCGGGACTTACACCGCTCACAAAGGGTCACGTTTTCACCGTCGAGCCGGGCATTTATCTCAAAGGAAAATACGGCTGTCGCATTGAAGATATGATGATTGTTACCGCCGAAGGCGGCGTCGACATAACAAAAAGCAGAAAAGACTTGCTGGAAATCTGATTTTAGGGCAATTTATTGATAAAAAGTACTTGATATTTTCATAAAAATAAGTTAAAATATTGAGTGAAATTAAAACCAGTAATACTTTGGAGGATATTTTTTATGGTAATAGCAGGCGATTTCAAAAACGGCGTAACCTTTGAGATGGACGGTCAGGTGCTTCAGGTTATCGAATTCCAGCACGTTAAACCCGGAAAGGGCGCGGCTTTCGTCCGTACAAAGCTCAGAAACGTCATCACAGGCGCCGTTACGGAAACCACTTTCAACCCCACGGATAAATTCCCGCCCGCTGTCATTGACAGACGCGACATGCAGTACAGCTATAACGACGGCGACCTTTATTATTTCATGGACATGGAAACATTTGAAACAATCCCCGTTTCCAAGGACATGCTTCCCGACAGCTTCAAGTTTGTCAAGGAAGAAATGATGTGCAAGGTGCTTTCCTATAAGGGCAGCGTATTCAGCGTTGAACCCCCGATGTTCGTTGAACTTGAAGTTGTTGCAACGGAGCCCGGCGTAAGAGGCAACACGGCAACGGGCGCTTCCAAGCCCGCAACTCTCGAAACAGGCGCGGTTATCAAAGTCCCGCTCTTCATCGACAACGGAACAAGACTCCGTATCGACACAAGAACAGGCGAATACATTGAAAGAGCATAAATAAAAAACTGAAAGGGCGCGAAAGCGCAGGGTGAATATTATGACAATCAGCGAAAAGGTTGCATATGTAAAAGGTCTTGCCGAGGGGCTCGGCGTTGACAAAGAAGAAAAAACGGGAAAGATAATTTCCGAAATGCTCGCAATCCTCTCCGACGTTGCAGACAAGCTCGACGGCGTTAAGGACGATTGCGAAAACCTCAAGCAGTATGTTGAGGAAATCGACGAGGACCTTGAAGTCCTCGAAGACGAGGTTTACGGCGACGGCGAATGTTGCTGTGACGACGACGATTGCGACTGCTGCGACGACGAATACGAAGATGACGAATGCGGCTGCGGCTGCGGTTGTGAAGACGATGAAGACGACTGCGACTGCTGCGACGGTTGCATAGTCACATGCCCGCACTGCGGCGTATGCCTTGAGCTTGAAGAGGACGACGATCCCGATCATCTCGTATGCCCGAACTGCAAGAAAGAGTTCTCTCTTGACGCAGAGGACGCGGAATAATTAAAATCAAACATCAGCGGAAGCCGTCCGATGAGGGCGGCTTCTGTCAAAAAAGGTGAAGTTATGAAAAAGATAATAAAGCTGATATGCTTTGTCCTTGCCGTCAGCATGATCGCCGTCATTTTCTGCGGATGTAAAGGAAGCGGAGTGGTTCTTGCCACATATGACGGCGGCGAAGTCCTCTCAACGGACGATGATGTCGAGCAGTGGACAAAATACTTTACGCATTATTACAGCGCATATACTCTTCAGGGTTTGATGACTTCAAGCGAGCTTGGCAGAATCACGATAAGATCGATAGTTGCCATGCGCTTAAGAGAGCTTGAGGCTGAAAAGCGCGGGCTCGAGATCACGGATGAAGCCGTTAAGGAAATGTATGATTACAACGTGAAAGCGTTTGACGAGCAATATGATGGCGGCTTCAAAAAAGCGATGAAGGACTACGGCCTCAAAAAGAAATTCTGGATGATGTTTGCAAGAAACGCCGTTGTTGAAGAACTGATCGTAAAGGATATTATCAACAAAATGGAGATTACGGACGCCGAGCTTACGGAGTTTTATGTAAACAACATCAAGGATTATATAATATCCGCAGGATATACCTACACGTCGGTGTTTGTTGAGGTCAAGGATCTTTCGGATGAAAACGAATGGGCGGAAAACAAATCTGCCGCGCAGAAATATATCGACCGTATCATCGCCGGCGAGGATTTTGATAAGATAAAAGAAGAAATCCTCAGCATATATAATGAAGAAAACGGTTATTCTCAGGGCACAAGCTGGTCGGGAAAGGGCGTTATAACCTTTGAAGAGCTCCGCAAGGTCGATAATCTTGAAGAGACTATGAAAGAGCTTGACGAAAAATATGCCGGTCGTGATTCCAAAGCCGACAAGGATTCCGAAGCGTACGGAAAATATCTTCAGTACCTTGCAGACTGCATGGCGAATGTACAGAGCTATGCAATGGAGCACATGGAGACGGGAACGGTATATTCCGAGCCGATAATTTCTCCTCTCGGCTGGATGATTCTCCGCCTGGACAATTTCAGAGAAGAAACGTATTATCCCTCCCTTAACGAGATCAGAGACATCCTCAGAAACAATTATATAAATGATCTTGTCAACAGCGGAAAACTTATGGAAGATTTCAGTGATGAACTGTATGAAGCGTATCACGTTGAGATAAAGGAATTCTCATACGGAGCATAAAACAAAAGCCGCCCTTCGGGGTGGCTTTTTTAGTGAAGAGAGAAGAGAGAAAAGTGAAGAGAAAAGGTGCGCTCCGCGAGGAGTTATTATGCTTTGCGCGAGCTTTGGTGTCTGCGGGAACGGGGAAAATCAAAAAGGAGCGGAAAACCGCCCCTTCTTTATGAGAATATAAAACTTGCTCAAACCAATAACTAAAGATTCTTTTGTCTACTTTTCTTCTCGAAGAAAAGAACGGTCGAAACAAAAACAGAGATGAAAAATCCTCTCTATTTGCTTTTTGTAAAATTTGCTCAAACCAATAACTAAAGCTTCTTTTGCCTACTTTTCTTCTCGAAGAAAAGAATGGTCGAAACAAAAACAGAGATGAAAAATCCTCTTTATTTGCTTTTTGTAAAATTTGCTCAAACCAATAACTAAAGATTCTTTTGCCTTCTTTTCTTCTCGAAGAAAAGAAGGGGGAAATGAAAAAACGTCCCTCCCCAAGAGACGTTTTTCCATGTTTGCCGCGCTGAATTGTGTCCCCGTCCTTATCGGGGGGTAGGTGGATAAAGCGGGTTAGGCAAACCAAAGATTGCAAGACAGAATATTGAAAACCCGTTGCAAACCGATACCCTCCACCGCGAGCGTAAGAACGCAAGGAGCTGACACTATAAAAAAGTGCAGACCGTTATTGGGCGGGAGGGGCGGTCGCCGGGACGGATCTTTATATCCTGCCGTTTTATCATATTAAATTAAATATCCGGATAAGCTGCCGAAAAAAGCTCGCGGGCTCTTTCGGTCATGCCGGAAAGATACAAAAAACCGAAAATCGCTTCAAAGCCTGTTGCCCTGTGATACTGGACGGGGGTTGAATGCTTCGGCGTTGTTTTTGTTTTGTGATTTCTGCCGGTCAGGTAAACGCCTGTTTCCTCCTCCGTAAGCAGAGGAAGAACCGACTCCAGCCTGTCACTCTGCGCCTCGGCGCAAACGAGCTTCTGCGCAAGAGCGGAGAGTTTTCCCGTGTCCGAAACGCCGGACGCCGCAAGCCTTTCTCTTATATAGACTTCAAGCACCGCGTCGCCGACGTAAGCATAAACGGAGACTGAATGATCCTGTTTATTCAATGGGCTTATCCTCCGACTTGCTTTTTTTGAAAACGAGCACCTTACTGATAATATAGTTGCAGATTATGACAACAACCGCCGCAATGACCTTTGAAAGTATTTCCGCAAGGTTTCTTTCTTTCCCGAGCAGGAACACCGCAACGAGAGAAGGGAAGAGCTTTGCAAGGGCGAATGTACCGGCATAAGTGATGACAAAGTCAAGCCCGAAGGTTACAAGGCGCGAGCCCGCGAAGGTGACGAGCTGTTTTCCCGTCGATACGTCCTTGTCGGCGTCTGTAAACACCCATTTTTTGTTTGTGAAAAACGCAAAAAGCACGGCGCAGATCCATTGGAGCACCTGGGCGACGGTGTAAACCGCGATATACTTTCCGCCCGTCACTTCCTCCGCCGGTATGTCGAATATCGCTCTGCCTGCGGCGAGGATGCCGTAATAAACGATCCAACCGACAAGCGTCGTAAGCACGCCGAAAAACAGATACATTATAATCTCGCGGTACTTCGTCAAGTGAAGTCCGTCGATGATTTTATCAAAAAAATTCTTTTTTTCTTTCATAACATTTATTTTACACCTCTGTTTTGAGTTTTTCAATAGCAGAAAGATATTCTTTTTCGCTGACGGCAAGATTTATCGCATTTATGAGGGAATTTGAGGAAAGATTACAAGGTAAATCCAGCAGTCGCGCGAGTTTTTTGCGTTTTTCGGAGCTGCCGTCGCCGCCGGAAAGCCCGAGAAGATAGAAATCTGTTTTTGTCACCTTCGGTTCGCGTCGACTTATCCCGCCCGCAAACGGAGAAAGCGCGTTTTCAAGCCAGCCGCGATCCATTCCTTCAACGCCCAGAAGCCCCTCTTTTGAAGGCTCCGCCTTGCGCTTTTCCTTGCCCCTGACCTCGGGCGTATAGATATCGAAAATTTTATCGGGCGGGAGAATTCCGTGAATATAATTACGGATGACAAGCCCCGCGCCGTCGCTGTCCGTCAGCACGATGATCCCGCCCGCCGCGGCAAGTCTGCGGATAAGTGCGGCTTTTTCGTCCTTTTTGAAAATTCCGAAGCCGTCCGTTGTGATGACGGTCGCCTTTGCGACAGAAAGCACGCGTTCGCGGTCATATTTGCCTTCAACAATTATCGGAAGAGAAATTTCAAGCATTTATCAGCCTCTCAATGACTTCGGCGTATAGATTTTCGCCGCAAGCTCGTAAACAAGCCCCCATTTATCGGAGGTTGTGCTTTTCAGAGCGACGTCTGTTTTGTATGTCGCGAGCACGGCGTTTTCAATGACGGAAATCGGCACTTTTTCGACAGATTTATAGACGAGCTTTGCCCGGTATTCATTCATGCCGATCGCTTTTGCAAGTCCGGCGACGGAAACACCGGAGAGCACTGCGGTTTTTGCTTTCAGCATTTCGGAATATATCTTTCCGAGCTTCGCAATGACGGATATCGGCTCCTCGCGCATATCGCGACAAAAGTCAAGCACAGTTAACATTTCGCGCAGATTCCATTTTGCCGCCGCGTTTGACATTGCAAAGGGCATATCGTCCTTTGCGTTCTGAACGCAGACCGTGCGGACGTCCTTCTCGGTTATCGGGGTTGCCTCGCCGCTTTGCGCATAATTTTTATATGCCGCCAGCTTTTCCGTCTCGGAAAGAACGGCGAGCATCCGTCCGGAGCAAAGCTCGCAAAGCGCGGCGGCGGCTTCATCTGTCAGATAAAGACAGCCGTTTTTCCCCGCAATCAGCTTCTTTGCCCATGCAATCAGCTTGCCGGACGAAAGTAAATCAAACTTTACAAATTTACAGATTGGTGACAGCTTTTTGAAAAGCGCGGACTGCTCGAAACGGTAGTCGGCTTCAAGCTCGTCCGAGCGGAAATTCAGTATCGTGAAGGCGTCGCCTCCGCCGCCCGAAAGCGTTTCCGCAAGCGCGTCGACAGAAGAACTCTTTCCGACAATCGCTCCGAGATCGCTGACCTCGACAAGCGTTAGCTCCTGCATCATGGGCGCGGCGAAAAGCGCGTCCGCAAGGGAAGAGAGCCCGCTTTTTTCATCGGCGAGAGAGACCGAAAAGCGGTTGAAAACGTCAAAGCCATCCGCTGTCATCACGGCTTTTGAAATCCGCTCCGTCCAGACGGTTTTCAGATAGTCCTCCTCGCCGAAAAACACGAGCGTTTCGGCTTTTCCGGACGATATTATGTCCGGAAGTGCGTCCGGAGAAAGTATTTTGCTTTCGGTTTTCGCCATCCGAGGCCTCCTTTGCGAGATTTATGGAATTAAATGGGGTTTTCCCCACTGTCCACAAAGTTATAAACATTTTTGCGCCGATTTTCGCCTATACGACAAAGTCCGCAAGCATTTGCAGTGCTGTCTTTGTTGTTTGGTCGCGGACGGCTTTTCTGTCGCCGGAAAAGAGATTTTTTGTAACCTTTACATTGCCTTTTCTGTCTGCGCAGGCGATATAAACGAGCCCGACGGGCTTTTTTTCCGAGCCGCCGTCCGGTCCCGCGATTCCCGTCACCGCGACGGAAAAATCAGCGCCGAGCGCCTTTATTGCGCCCGTTGCCATCTCCGCCGCCGTCTGCTCCGATACCGCGCCGTATTTTTCAAGCGTTTTATGGCATACCCCGAGCAGCTTTTCCTTTATCTCGTTTGCATATGACACTATCCCGCCGCAGAACACGGCGGAAACGCCGGCAAGATCGGTCACGGTTTTGGCAATCTGTCCGCCCGTGCATGACTCCGCGGTGCAGAAAATTTCCCCGCGTGCTTTCAGCGTTTCGACAATTTTCTTCACATATTCGACATTTTCCGACATAGTTCAAAACCTCGGTTCAATGATTTCGTGGAAACAATCCTGCTGTCATGCGGATTATACATCTTTCGACGCGTTTCGACAGAGTACGACGTCACCCGACAGCAAATCAGTCCTCGTAAAGCGGATACTTCTTGCAGATTTTATCAACCTCCGCGCGGATATAGTCCGCGGAGTTTTCAAAATCGAACGTTGCAAGGGCGACGAGCTTCCCGATGAGGGTGAAATCCTCCTCGCAAAGTCCTCTTGTCGTCGCTGCCGGCGTGCCGAGTCGGATTCCGCTTGTGACAAACGGACTTTCCGGATCGTTCGGAACGGCGTTTTTGTTGCACGTTATGCCGACCTCGTCAAGACGGTGTTCAAGCTCCTTGCCCGTCACGCCCGTGCCGATGAGGTTCACAAGGACGAGATGGTTGTCCGTTCCGCCCGTAACGAGCGAAAATCCCTCGGCCACAAGAGACTTTTCAAGCGCCTTGGCATTCTTTATTATGCGGCTCTGGTAGTCCCTGAATTCGGGTTTGAGCGCCTCGCCGAAGCATACCGCCTTCCCCGCGATTATATGCATGAGCGGGCCGCCCTGCGTGCCGGGGAAGATTGCCTTGTCTATCTGTTTTGCAAGCTCTGCTTTGCAAAGTATCATGCCGCCGCGCGGACCGCGGAGCGTCTTGTGGGTTGTTGTCGTCACGACGTCCGCATAGGGGAACGGCGAGGGGTGAAGTCCTGCCGCGACAAGTCCCGCGATATGCGCCATATCGACCATAAAATATGCGCCGACGTCCTTTGCCGTCTTTGAAATTCTTTCAAAATCTATCGTTCTCGGATATGCCGATGCGCCCGCAACTATCAGCTTCGGGTGACACTCGTGCGCCAGACGGTCGATTTCCTCGTAATCAATGCGTCCCGTTTCGGCGGAAACGCCGTAAGGCACGAAATTATAATACATTCCCGACATATTGACGGGACTGCCGTGAGTCAGATGTCCGCCCTCCGCAAGGCTCATTCCCATAACGGTATCGCCGGGCTTGAGGAGTGCAAAATAAACCGCAAGGTTTGCCTGCGCACCGCTGTGCGGCTGGACGTTTGCATGCTCTGCGCCGAAAAGTGCCTTCGCGCGGTCTCTCGCTATGTTTTCAACGACGTCGACGCAGGCGCAGCCGCCGTAATATCTCTTTCCGGGGAAGCCCTCTGCATATTTGTTTGTCAGAATTGACCCCATCGCCGCCATAACGGGCTCCGAAACGAAATTTTCCGAGGCAATCAGTTCAATACCCCTTCTCTGACGGAGAAGCTCCGCCTCCATTGCCGCCCCGACCTCGGGATCGTAATTTTTAACTATTTCTATATTTTTCTCTGCCATAAGGCACCCCCGTGTGTGTTATTTATGATTATGATATCATACCTCCGCCGATTTATCAAGCCCGCCCGCCAAAAAATACTTGATAAAACCGTATTCCCGTGATATAATGTACCTGTTACACAGTTAAACAAATTTTCCGCAAAGGACAGGTGTCAATGGCAAATCAGAAAAACATACGTAACTTCTCAATAATAGCTCATATAGACCACGGCAAGAGCACCCTTGCGGACAGGCTCCTCGAAAAGACGCAGAGCGTTTCTTCGCGCGAGATGGAGGAGCAGCTTCTCGACAACATGGATATTGAGCGCGAAAGAGGAATAACTATAAAAGCCCGCGCCGTCAAGATGAATTATCATGCAAAAAACGGCGAGGACTATGAATTCAACCTTATCGACACTCCCGGACACGTCGACTTCAATTACGAGGTCTCCCGCTCCCTTGCCGCCTGCGAGGGTGCGCTTCTCGTCGTTGACGCAACGCAGGGCATTGAGGCGCAGACGCTCGCGAACACATATCTCGCCCTTGAAAACGATCTTGAAATCATCCCCGTCATAAACAAGATCGACCTTCCCTCCGCAGATATTGAAGGCACAAGAAATGAAATCGAGGACGTCATCGGTATTCCCGCGGAGGACTGCCCCGCCGTTTCCGCAAAAACAGGGCAGAATATCGAGGACGTGCTTGAAAAGATAGTAACCGATATTCCCGCGCCGAAAGGCGATCCCGACGCGCCGCTCAAATGCCTGATTTTCGATTCGTATTACGATTCGTACAGAGGCGTTGTCGTAAATGTGCGCGTTGCGGACGGCAAAGTCCGCGTCGGGACAAAGATAAAAATGATGAACACGGGCGCGATATTCGACGTAACCGAGGTCGGATATATGTCCGCTTTCGGACTTGTCCCCGCAAAGGAGCTTGCGGCGGGCGAGGTCGGATATATAACGGCGAGCATAAAGAACGTTTCGGATACGCGCGTCGGAGATACTGTCACAGAGGTTGACAATCCGACGTCGATCCCCTTTGAAGGCTTCAAAAAGGCGCAGCCTATGGTTTTTGCGGGCATTTATCCCGCGGACGGAGCAAAATATCCCGATCTTCGTGACGCGCTGATGAAATTGCAGCTCAACGACGCCGCGCTGACCTTTGAGCCGGAGACGAGTATTGCGCTGGGCTTCGGTTTCCGTTGCGGATTTTTGGGTCTGCTTCATATGGAAATCATTGAGGAGCGCATAGAGCGGGAGTTCAATTTAGACCTTGTGACAACCGCTCCGAGCGTTATATACAGAATCACGACGAAGGACGGCGTAACCTCTTATATAGACAACCCTGCCGTATATCCCTCGCCGGATGAAATATCCGTCGCCGAGGAGCCGATTGTTTCCGCAAGTATAATTGTTCCTTCGGAATTCGTCGGCGGAATTATGGAGCTTTGCAAGGACAGACGCGGCGTATTCATCGATATGAAATATATAGATAAAACGAGAATGGAACTGCATTATACGCTCCCGCTAAACGAAATCATTTATGACTTCTTCGACGCGCTCAAAAGTCGCTCAAAGGGCTATGCTTCCCTTGACTATGAATTCAAGGGCTATGCGGAAAGTAAGCTCGTCAAGCTCGATATTCTTCTCAATATGGAGGTTGTCGATGCGCTTTCGTTCATTGTTCACGCAGACAAGGCATATGCGAGGGGCAGAAAGATTGTCGAAGCGCTTAAAGACAATATCCCCCGCCAGCTCTTTGAGGTACCGGTTCAGGCGGCTGTCGGAGGAAGAGTAATCGCGAGAGAGACCGTCAAGGCTATGCGCAAGGACGTGCTTGCCAAGTGCTACGGCGGCGACATAACAAGAAAAAAGAAACTGCTTGAAAAGCAGAAAGAGGGCAAAAAACGTATGAGAAAGCTGGGCTCTGTCGAAGTCCCGCCGGAAACGTTTATGGCTGTTCTCAAGCTCGGAGACGACGAATAAAAAAGGAGGAAACGGAATATGAAATCGCTCGGAATATATGTTCATATCCCATATTGCGCAAAAAAATGCGCCTATTGCGATTTTTATTCCGTCCCTTCGTGCGAAACGTCAAGGGCGTATTGCAGGGCGCTTGTAAAGCAGATTGAAAGCTACGGAAAAAAGTCGGCGGAATATATTGTCGATACGATATATATAGGCGGCGGAACGCCTTCATATATAGACGCGGAGGACATTTCCGATATCGTCGGCGCGATAAGAAGAACGTTTAAGGTTGATAAAAATGCGGAAATCTCCATAGAAGCAAACCCCGGCACTCTTGACGGCGGCAAACTCGCAATTTACAGAAGCGCGGGAATAAACCGTCTCAGCCTCGGACTTCAGAGTGCCCATAACGACGAGCTGAAAACACTTTCCCGCATACACACGTATGAGGATTTTGAAAATTCATTCCTGCTCGCTCGCCTTGAAGGGTTTGACAATATAAACGTTGATATAATGTATGCCCTGCCGGGTCAGACGCCGGAAAAGCTGGCTGAAACAATCGAAACAGTCGCCGCACTTTCTCCGGAGCATATCTCCTTTTACGGACTGAAGATTGAGGAAAACACCCCCTTTGCATATAACAAAGCCATATCCGAAAGTCTTCCCGATGAAGAAATTCAATACAAAATGTATATGGAGACGGCAAAAACCCTTGAAGAGCGCGGGTACCGTCAGTATGAAATAAGCAACTTCGCAAAAGACGGATATGCCTGTCGTCATAACATGAAATATTGGAAATGCAATGACTATCTCGGTTTCGGCACGGCGGCGTCTTCATTTTTCGGCGGTCGGCTGTTTTCACAAGTGAAAAATATAGATTATTTCATTGAAGATCCGCTTTCCGTTTTTCTCATCGACAGTACGGAGGAGATAACGCCGAAAAAATTTGAAACGCAATATGTCATGCTGGGCTTCCGTCTTTCGGAGGGAATATCTCTCGGCGAATACAGGCTCCGTTGCGGCGGGCACTTCATCGCAAAATACGGCGAAAGATTAAAGCCGTTTCTTGAAAAGAAGCTGGTCGTCAAAACGTCCGGCGGCTTTAAGCTCTCCCGCAGGGGTATGCTCGTTTCAAACTATATTCTCAGCGAAATTCTTGATTTTGACGAAGATTGACTTTATTCTTTCTTGACAAATCATTTCTTTTATGATATAATCTTATCCGCTGTGAAAACAGCGGTATATACGGAGAGGTATCGAAGTGGTCATAACGGGGCTGACTCGAAATCAGTTTGCGCGAAAGCGCACAAGGGTTCGAATCCCTTCCTCTCCGCCACTAAGTCCACTGTGATTTATTACGGTGGACTTTTTTTATGCCACAAAATGCTCAATAATAAGAACTTTCGACTATTTCGGTACATAGTGCCCCCACTGTGGAATTACTCCGCAGCAGAGATGGTGCGTTTTACAGTCACTTCAGTTTTCGATATTGCCGTAATCGTTAAACAGCCACATTCCGATAATACTCCTTATGAGAAAATCGGCGATGAAGTGCGGTCGCTGGCGGATGAGATACCGTTTGACATCCCCGATTCGTGGGAATGGGTTCGGCTGGGTACGGTCATTGAGCTTCAATCTGGGCAAGATATGACCCCGGATAAATACAATGATTGCGGAAAAGGCATTCCTTACATTACCGGGGCCTCGAATATTGAAAACGGAAATGTATTGATTAACCGTTGGACGGAATATGGTCGTGCCTTTGCGTATTGTGGAGATATTTTGCTTACCTGCAAAGGTACAGTAGGTACGATGGCTGTCCTTCAAGAATCGCAAGTACATATCGCAAGACAGATCATGGCTATCCGGCCAATCAGTGAGTTGTATGTGCCGTACATTCAGCTTGTGCTGGATACGCTTGTTGAGAATCTGAAAGCGGCGGCAAAGAGCATGATCCCAGGCATCGCAAGAGAGGATGTTTTGCAGTCGCTCTTTCCGGTTCCTTCAGTCAGTGAACAGAAGCGAATCGTCCAGAAGGTTTCAGAACTCTCACCATGTCTGGAGCAATACGCGGCTGCCGATACAAAGCTGTTTTCATTGAATGCCGCTTTCCCAGAAGCCCTCAAGAAGTCGATACTGCAAGAGGCAGTCCGGGGCAAGCTGGTACCCCAAGACCCGTCTGACGAGCCTGCAGAGGCTCTGCTGGAATGTATCCGGGCGGAGAAGCAGCGGCTCATCAAAGAGGGCAAAATCAAAAAGGACAAGCACGAATCCGTCATTTTCAGACGGGATAATTCTCATTATGAGAAGTTGGACGGTGTGGAGCGCTGTATCGACGATGAACTGCCCTTTGAGATACCGGATTCTTGGGAGTGGGTGCGGCTTGGGGCTGTTTTTCAGCACAACACAGGAAAAGCCTTAAACGCCTCAAATCGGGCTGGCGAAAAGCTCACCTATATCACGACCTCAAATTTGTACTGGGATCTTTTTTCCTTGGATAACCTCAAAACCATGCCGTTTACGGATTCGGAAGTCGATAAATGTACAGTACAACAGGGAGATCTCTTAGTCTGTGAGGGCGGAGATATCGGTCGTGCTGCTATCTGGGGAAGCAACGAACCCATGCGTATTCAGAACCACATTCACAGACTACGAGCTTATGTGCCTGTCTGTACTCGGTTCTTTTACCACCTCTTTTACCTTTACAAAGGCGCAGGCTGGATTGGCGGAAAAGGCATTGCTATTCAGGGCTTATCCTCCAATGCGATCCACAATCTGCTGTTTCCACTACCGCCACTCCGCGAACAGGAACGCATTGTCAACGCCATTGATACGGCACTCGGCATAGTGCAGAAATTATAAAACAACCAGGCATACGCCAAAGCAATGCGTATGCCTGGTTTCCTTTTACCAGTCTATGACCTCATCAACGATGGCTCGTTGTTCAGTCGAGGTTTTGCGGAGATAAATGCGGGTGGTTTCGATACTTTCATGGCCCATAAGGTCAGCGAGGAATGCGATGTCGTTACAGCGCTCTAAGAAGCTCTTTGCGAAGCGGTGACGGAATGAGTGTGGGTATACAACCACCGGATCGATACCATACCGGACTGCCAGCTTTTTTAACTGCCCGGAGATGCCTCTGGTGGTGATTCTGTCCCCGTATTTGTTCAAAAAAATGAAGCCGCTTTCTTGGTGCTTATCGTTCAGCCAAGAAAGGGCTTCATCTTGCAGAGCTTTTGGTATGTATATTCGTCGGAGCTTACCGCCCTTCGAGCACAAATCCAAATGTCCCAGCTTGATGTGTTCCACCTTGATCTGTATGAGCTCACTGACCCGTGCGCCGGTTGCGGCCAGAAAGCGTATTACAAAATACCAAAACAGCTCGTCATCCCGTTTGAGGCAGGTTTTGAAGTACTCATAGTCAGCCTCGCTGATGACATTTTCCAGAAAGGCTTTCTGTTGCACTCGTACAAACGGCATTTTCCAGCCCTCTTTGCCGATGCTCTCCAAGTAGCAGTTGATTGCCCTCAGTCGCAGATTGACGGTCTTGGGCTTGTAGTTCTCAATCAACCACACCTTATAAGCCCGCAGGTTCTTTTTCGTGATACCGTCGTACTGCGAGCTGTATTGCCGAATGGCAAAAAGGTACGAGGATATCGTGTTTTCCGAGAGGTTTGTGCCTCTCAAGTGTCTTTCGAATTCTTCTATCATAGTGAAAGACCTCCTTTCACTATGATATTATAACGTAATTATACGGTATTCCTTTTACAACGCCTTGACCAGCGGGAACAGTTCTTCAATCCGCTGGACGATGCGTTGCTGCTCGGCGAGTGGCGGTAACGGTACAAAGAGAGTGATCATCGTTTCTGTGCCGACTCTTGGCATTTTAACACCATAGGTGATACTGTTGATAAGGTTGTCAACATAAGGGGATCGCAAAAAGTTCACGATATACTCTGAAACGATCCCGCCATACATCTGAAACGGTACAATTTCCGGCGTGCAGATTCCGCATTCTGGTGCAACAAGGATTTTCAAGAGGTATGGACGAAGTTTGCTGTATAGAATGTCACCTTTTGAAAAGGCGGTCTTGTCGCCTATAGCTTTTCGTTCACCGACTGTTTTGCGTATAATCAGTCTGCCACCTTTTTCGATATCTTCCAAATCAAGCCCCCATATATCAGAGTCAGCATTTGCAGCATTTATTTTTTGCTTAGTTTCTGCATAAGAAGAGATGCTTCCGAGCCGTGCCCAGCACCAGTTTCCCGGTATCTCAAAGGGCAGTTCATCGTCGATACAGCGCTCCACACCGTCCAACTTCTCATAATGAGAATTAGACAGTGCCGACGGATCGAATCAATGGCGTAATGGAAGTGTAAAACGCAACAATTCTCTTCTGCTCTGCAAGTGGAGGTATAGCAACGAGAGTGTTTGCGATATCCCTCATAACCCAATTCTTATTGCCAACACCTCTGGTGTGTTCAGTACATTGCTGTTGTACCAGCGGGGACTGAATTAGGAGCAGCAGATAATTTTCATCAAGCAGCGAATGTGAGAACCTCAACTGCGCTACGCTCACAAACAGGCTGAATTCTTCATCTGTATCGACAATCACAGGAATACCGGTCGTTCCAACCTTGGTGAGGAGAATATCACCACGTTTGGGATCGCACCGTTTATACAGCTCACGATGTTCACCTTTTGATATGTGCTTGGAACTATCAAAGGAGAGAACACCGGAGCTCACATCTTTAACAGAGATAAATGGCACTCCGCTATCAGTGTATTTGGGTGTACTGTGAGTGCCATCCGTTAGTTTCTCCAAAATTGAACCCAAACGGCACCAAGCCCAGCTATCAGGGATTTCAAACGGGATCTCATCGTCAATGCAGACCTCTTCTGAGCCACGCTTTTCATAATGAGAATTATCCCGTCTGAAAATGACGGATTCGTGCTTGTCCTTTTTGATTTTGCCCTCTTTGATGAGCCGCTGCTTCTCCGCCCGGATACGCTCCAGCAGAGCCTCTGCAGGCTCGTCAGACGGGTCTTGCGGTACCAGCTTGCCCTGGACTGCCTCTTGCAGTATCGACTTCTTGAGCCGCTCTGGGAATGAGTCGTTCAGCAGCTTAATTTCACTGTACGCTAACTGGTATTCGTCCAGTAACGGAGCATACTTAGATAATTCGGCCACAATCGCTGCTTGTTCACTCAATGGAGGTAACGGCACCAAAATGGAATTCAAATGTTCTTGATTGAGCTTTGGCACAGCAATGCCATTTATAAGCCCCATTTTAGGCAGGTTACAGGAGTCGAGAAAGTGCTTCAGAAAATGTATATCACATACGATAGGCTGAACGATATGGACGTGATTATTGGCCCAGAACCGACCAGAGGCAATAAAAGCGTTATCTCGTTCGGTGAAGAAATTTCCGCCATCTTCACCGATCATCAAATATTCGCCTTCAAATATGTAATCATCAACACGGTCGATTGCACCTGTTGCTCCATAATAATCGTAGTATCCATGCTCGTTTTTTCGCTGCTCTTTGGTTACGGGGCGGCGCTTGCTGTCGTAATTTGCCACGATACTTCCGAACCGTACCCATTCCCACGAATCGGGGATGTCAAACGGTATATCATCCGCCAGCGACCGCACTTCATCGCCGATTTTCTCATAAGGAGTATTATCGG
>ERZ1026854.616-NODE-616-length-24599-cov-5.703023_pt1 | contig 24599 bp, 18 predicted proteins | sample MGYA00380157_ERZ1026854 | MGnify/ENA primary metagenome ERZ1026854 (study PRJEB33269, sample SAMEA4719793) | human gut metagenome | biome: human-associated habitat; feature: organic feature; material: feces | place: Cameroon | collected 2013-10 ... | reverse complement strand
TCACCGGTCTGCCGAATTTCATCCCGTTTGCCTTTGCCGCCGCAATTCCTTCGGCTTGTCGCTTGCGGATATTTTCGCGCTCATTCTGCGCGACAAAAGACAGCACCTGAAGCACAATGTCGGCAAGAAAGGTTCCCATCAGATCTTTGCCGCGCCGCGTATCAAGTAACGGCATATCTATAACAGAAATATCCACTTCTTTTTCTCGTGTCAGATATCGCCACTGACTTTGTATATCCTCGTAATTTCGTCCAAGACGGTCAATGCTGAGGATATGCAAAACATCACCTCTTTTCAGCTTTCTGAGTAGTTTCTGATACATCGGGCGATTGAAATCCTTGCCGGACTGTTTGTCCTTGTATATGCGTTCTTCTGTAATTCCGAGCTTTCGCATTTCCACCATTTGCCGTTCTTCATTCTGGTCAATTGACGATACCCGTACATACCCATATTCACTCAATTTGTTTTCCTCCTCGTTTTATAATTTCTTCAATGTACAGAAAAAAGACGACCGTGAAAGCCGCCTTTTTATGTGGAGTCTATCCTCTATATCTTGCTTGGGGTCAGCATCTATCAAACCATTGGTCTGTTCCGGTCTGAATGTGTGATGCTTGCCTTCCACGATACTGCGTTCAGCATACCATAATTTTTGCGTTTCTTCAAGATAAAATGCTTGTAGCAACAGGTCATCACACATTTCTTTGGTCTTGTTTGATTGTTCTCTTTCTGCCTATATTTCTTGTTCTGTTGTTTAGTTCTCTTTGTCAGCCCAATGTGACACCACCCCCAGACCACCAAAGGACAAGAGTTACCCCTTGGTGTTGATGGGATAACTCTTGATTCTGAATTGCAGCGTGCTGTTGCCACCTTTGGTTCGATATCGTTGTTCGGTTTCAATATAGCCGTGTTTGCGCAGGTCGGTGATAGCCCGTTTTACGGTGGACAGAGACATGGAGAGATCTTTCGCTATACGCTTTTCGGACGGCCAGCATTGACCGTCCGAATTTGCTCTGTGGCATAGATACATATAAAGCGTAACTGCTCTGCTCGGAAGATTGTCGCTGTAAATGAGATCGAAATAACTCACGGCAGTTCCTCCGGGCGTGGTGCGTTGTGAAGTTTGGCTCCCTCCGGAATGCCGTGCGGTTTGTCGGACGGAGGATTGTTCTGTTCGCTGAGAACCTGTTCAACCGAGATACTGGACGGCGGGATTTCATCCTCGTCGTTCTTTTTCTTGGTGGCGTATTTCTCATAAACCGAGCGCATCAGCGTGTCCCTGTCCGCATAGCAGACATCTTTGTTATCCCGAAGCGGGACGACAAACGGTTCTTTTTCAAATTGGATTCCCCATTCGAAGAACTGCTTCAGCTTTACACGAATCGGATTGAACCCGGTTTTTGTGACAATAAAAGTTCCCTTGGGCAGGGATTTCAGCTCTTCGGCGGTCATCAGCGGTCGCTCTATCATTTGCAGAGAGCGAGACGGATCATTTTTGCTCTGACTGACACTGCCTGACATGACAGTCTTGGTTCCGAGCGATTTGGACAGTACCTGTGCAGTTTCCGAGTTCGGTGCGAAGCCACCGAATAATGAAAGCCCGTACAGAAGTGTATATCGGTTGTCTGTCTGATTCACCTCCGAGCATCCTCAGAGGATGAAAAAAAGGAGGTCATGTTCTTCACATACCTCCCATAGTGAAGCCCTGTTCCAGCCTTTCGGCAAACTCGTCTTCATTGTCTACAAAGTAATCGTCACCCGAGTGCCAGAAGCTCACACAGATTCTGCCCGAGCTGCTATAGCTGTCGATATTGATCTCCTGCTGCTCAAAGCCTTCGCCCAGACCGTCAGAATTCTGTCCCGTGATCCAGTCTCTCAGATCCGCTTCCTGTTCTGCCGTCAGCTGACCTGCCGTTTCCACAGTAACGCAACCATACAGTTCGCCGCCTCGTCTTTTGAAATCCCAGGTAGCGGAACGGAGTTTGGTTGCGACAGTGTTGTTGCCGTGAAAATATGCCGCCATATCCTCGCCGTCATCCCGGTTGTAGACCCGGAGTGCCTGACGGATTTTATCTTCATAGCGGGCAGCAAAGCGACCGTCATATTCTTCGGGATCATCGTCGTAATCGCCCCATCGGTTCGCCGTGTACAGGTTTACGGTGAGCGGAAAATAGTATTCCTGCCTGACCGAGGGAACGGTAGCGGCATCGATGGCTTTGCGAAAGTCATCGAAATGCTCAGGTCGCTGATTGGCGATGCAATCCATGACACCGAGCTGCTGTTCATACGGCAGTTTGAAGAGACTGCGAAAGCCCGAATTGAGTCTTCCGAGTGAGACTTTCTCGCTTCGGCACAGTTCTGCGATGTTCCGTTCCGCAATCCCGGTCGGTTCAAGCGAAACCATGATCCCCGAGGAATCCTGACCTTCACAGGGGATGTCATAATCGTCAAGCCTGTCGACACCGAGGTATGACAGCACACCGGCGATCTGAAATCTATCTGCGGGCAGGTGGAGAGAAGCGGTCTTCGCACCTCTTGTCAGATTTGCAATCATAGCGTTCATCCTTCCTTTCCATAAAAATAAGCCAAACGCTCGGCTGAGTAGTGTTTGGCTATGTAAAATATTTGGCTGAACAAACATGAGTTAAATATGATCTTTCTTCAATCATAGAAAGAATTATACCAATACCTGTTGGGTAGTATGCATAACGGATCGTTGCGCCCATCTCATTTATATGTATTTAGTATGTCGAAAGCATTTATGCTTGCTAATTTTTTGGAAAAAATTTGTTTTTGTGTGATTTCCACTATTGACTACGTGCTGTAAATATGGTATACTGTGTATGAACACAATAATGTGCAAAGCGTTTTACCAGTAAAAACCGCCCGACAGTAAACCAAAAGTATTTGCTGCCGAATCAAGACGGCTATATATCCGTTTTGAGATTATTACGGTGGCAATTCAATATTAAAGATCAGCGCATAAGTATGTCGGGATGTTCTTGGCATATTTATGCGCTATTTATATTCATTATGAGAGGAGAACTTAAAACAATGAAAAAATGTTGCATGTTGATTTATCGTTTTGAAAATTACGGATTCCCACTACTCTTGCACAATTGTGGCATGTGATCAACAAATCATATGCCACAAAATTGAAAAAACTGTCAACACCAAAACCTGCTGCTTAAAAACACTAACAACTTCAACATTTTTAAAGAAAGGAACCACAAATTATGAAAAAGCGTTTGTTCAAATTCCTGGCAGTTTTTCTTTCAGTGCTGATAGCAGTGATGTCGTTTCCGCTCAGTGCTTTTGCTGCAAATATTAATGATACAATCGGACAAAGAGAAACTCAAACCTCATCAAATATCCGAAAAGACACTTACGAAATTATTGAATTGCGAGATGAGTTTGTCAAACAATTCAAACAACCGGATGGGACAATTATTGCGGTCCAGTACAGCGACCCTGTGCATTACCTTGATTCAAATGGAAAATGGGTGGATATCGACAATACGCTTTCCCCTTCCGGAAATGAATTTTCCATACCAAATGCTAAGGTAAAATTTGCAAAAAAGATAACCGGAAACGAATCCGTGTTCACACTGCATTCCGGAAACAGAAAAATAGAAGTAGGTCTTATAAATTCAATAAAGAAGACCGCAGGAAAAGTGCAATCTGTTGATTCGTATTCCAACGTTAATGCAACCGAATTGCAGAAGATGATGACTTTAGACAAATTGTCGTCTAAAATCATCTATGAAAATATTCTTGAAAATGTTGATTTGGAATATATTCTTGTTTCAAACAACATAAAAGAAAATATCATTGTGAAATCAGCAAAATCCGAATATGTATTTAATTTCACTTTGAGTTTGAACAACCTTTCCGCAGAAAAATCCACGGATGGTTCTATTTTAATATCAGACACAAGTTCGGGTGAACCAGTTTATGTTATACCGGCTGGATTTATGTTTGACAGCGCCGGTGAAAAATCGGATCTTGTCGAATACGAGCTCACATCAAGTGGCAATGGTAAATATTTACTAACCATTACTGCCGATAAAGAATGGGCAAACGACGATAAAAGAGTATTCCCCTTGACGATAGATCCGTCAATCGGAGTCCCGTCGTCTACCGTGACAGACCTGGACATCAGTTCATCCAGCGTCGACCGTTCATCACCGACCGATCCGAGTATGTTTGTAAGCAACATATGGCACGGATATTGGAAGACGAGCACTCTGCCAACACTTCCCGATTCAGCGTATATAACATCGGCGTATATATCCATGTATTCCACATCAACCGGCGGAAACTATGTTGGCGTATACCGGATAATCACCGATTGGGATTCCGATTTGACATGGAGTAAAACCACTGCTTCTACTTCTCCACAAGGGGTAATTTCGGATGCTGTGCTTGACTATAACTATATTGACGGAACTGCAACAGACAACAGATATCGTTTCGATATTACCCAACTTGTAAAATCATGGTATGATGGTACATATTCCAACTACGGCATTGGATTCAAGATAGTTGATGGTACGACATCGACTACGCACACTTCATTTGTTACAAACGATTCTCCTACTATAGCTTCCCGCCCTCAGTTCGTAGTTGTATATAAGGATTTGAAGGGTATTGAGGAATATTGGTCTTATTCCAGTCAGAATATAGGCCTTGCAGGAACGAGTCATGTTAATAATGCTACTGGAGCACTGACTCTTTCCAAGCCGCTTCTTTCTACGACCGACAGTTTAATGCCTTATATTCCTACAATTGTATATAATTCGTCTCTTGCTAATAGATATAATGTTTATCCTAATGCGCAAAGTAGCTATAGTTCTGCATTTATGCCATATGGATTTAAGCTGAATATTAGTGAAACTATAATCAAAAAGGCATATACGAATGCATTAGGGACATCAGTTGACTACTACATATGGTCTGATTCTGATGGAACAGAACATTCTTTCTTGCCGGTAGAAGGGACATCCAATGTTTACGAAGACGAGGATGGCTTACAGCTAAAATTAACGGTTTCATCAACAACATGCACGATAAAGGATGACAGTAAAACCGTTAAAACCTTTGCTAAAATGTCATCTGTGCCAGGCACAGATGTTTACGGTGCATGGTATCTTTCGAGCATTGCCGATAAAAATGGGAACAAGATATCTTTCACCTTTGATAGCTCTTATAAACCTATAGGTGTTAGTTTGGTTCCAAATGGCAGTTCAGCAATCAGTTATCTGACAATCTCATATAATTCGGATAATATGCCGTATCTCATTTGGAATTCTACATCTAAAGATGCTATTGTTTTTAGATATTCGAGCACGGCAACAGGAAGCATTTCCACAACAAGTACAAAATATTTGAGAGAAGTTGTATACGCACACGGAAATTCAAGCGTAACAGCGACAAACTGGCTGAACTTCTATAACAATTCAAGCAATACTACCAATATAACTGTTGACGGAAAAGCATCCTACACTTATGATAGTAACGGATATATAACAAGATGCAAGGACGAGCTTTCCGAATACGAAGTTAGATACACTTATTCAAGTGGAAAAGTTACTTATACTCAGGAATACGGAAAGAACTCTATTGCAGGACAGAAAATCGGTCTGAACTATTTTTCTGGATATACCGAAGTCAGAAACAGTGGCTCCGACGATATATTCGGTAATACGGATGATATTATTACGAGAAAAGTATTTGACAGCGAGGGACGCGTAGTTAATGCATATTCGACCGATGCCGGCAGAACAACGATTTATGGTGCAACATCAGGCGAGTATGAAACGGCAGACAAAGTCAAAAACAATATAAAAAGTGCTACCACAATCGGAGGAAGCGCATCAAATTACATCATGAACGGAGGATTTGAGCTTCAGGATGCAAGCGGTAATGCGAAGTATTGGATAAAATCCTCTTCAAACATTGGCTATTACTTCACATTTGCCACTTACGGAGGACAAAAGGGTGCCTCTTTTGATGTAAAGAATGGTGTTACAGACACATTGACTCAGTACACAAAACTCCGTACCGGCAAGTATACTTTGTCAATGAGCGTTAATGCTTTCAGTTGTGAAAATGTGACGGCATACATCAAAGTTCAATCCCTGAACAATACTTCCAATGTCTTTATTGAGGAAATACCTGTAAATAAGTACTATGCAGCAGGAACAGATTCGATTTTCAGCATGACATTCGACGCTTCTAATTATAATTCCACTGGGTACGAATCTTTCAAAATACAAATAATTGTATCCGGCGGAGATATAGATAATAGCCAGGAAGCCTCCATTGACATAGATAATGTTATGCTTGAAGAAAACATTGGGAATAGTCATTACAGCGTAGTTGAGATGGGTAACTTTGAAATGTTCACCATCAATTCTTCCGGCACTTATGTTGAAAACGGAAACACACACTGGCAGAATGAAAGCGGAGGTTTCTCGCGTTATTCCGACTTAGCTACTTTTGGTTACACGGGATATGTCAGTGGTTCTATTAACAGTGAAAAATACTTAAAGCAAAGAGTTTACATTGCTCCTGATTCAGTATTGGCTGAATATGATTATGGCGGGCCTGTATCCCAACAGCCAAGTGAATATCTCATTTCAGGTTTTGCCAAGGGTAACGGGCAGATATCCGGATCACATGGAATTTTTGCACTCAGAGTTGACATATACTACTATCAGGGTGAATGAAAGGCGGATATTGTTGAGAAAAAGTATTATCCGTTCCAAACCGATTGCTACAATTGGCAGTTTGTGTCGGGCGAAGTTGAGGCGGATGCGAGCAAATGCATTCATTATATAGACATTGTGTGCGAATATTCGTTCCAGCCAAGCGGATATGCTTTATTTGACGAAATTGCTCTTGTTGAAAGTGTTGATGACAGCGTTGTGAAATACAAGTATTACACAGCGGAACATGGCAACTTGGATGGATTACTATGGGTAAAAGATAGTGGATACTATACCGAGGTGTATGAATATACTGATAATCGTCAGATTAAAAGAATTGCCAACAGCCATGGTGAGCTTTGCGATTATGTGTACGCTTCCAATGGGGTTGACATATCCTCTGAAACCTATTATACTATTAGTCCAAGCTATTATCCGTACCTTGCAGATGATCCTGATTCAATCATTACTAAAACGCCCAAAACCAAGACTGAATACTTGTACAACTCATACGGTCAGTTAATAAGTACTGATACTTACGAGATAACATTCAGCGGATCTGTTGTTGTAGCAAAAACCGGAACGAAACACATTGTTTCCACAAATCAGTATGAGACAACAGCTGGATCAAAGATATTTGGTGCGATACTACAGGAAACAGATAGTCTTAGCCGCAGAACAAGGCATTATTACGACACAGCCAATGGTCGGCTTCTTGCAACTATTAATATTAATGATACAGGAACAAGCACGGGTACATGCTTCACATATGATGCAATAGGCAATATAACAAATGTTAAACCGTGTAATTATATATCGTCAACTTCGTATAGTGCGATTACTGGAAGCGAGAATGTAACATATCAGTATAATGCTCAAAATTTGCTTTCAAGTATAACGACTGCTTCCACAACATATACCTTTACATATGATGAGTACGGAAACACTGATACAATTTCGGCCGGAACATATTATCTTGCCGATTATAGCTACAATTCGTACAATGGCAAGCTGAATAAAATAACCTATGGCAATGGCCTGGTGGTCAGGTATGTATACGATGAACTTGACAACGTAAAAGAAATATGGCATAAAAACGGTTCTTCAGCTGAAGTCAAGGCGTATGCTTACTCATATACTGCGTTTGGTCAGCTTGCGCAATTTGACAATTTGCTGTCAGGCAAGAGTACATTGTATAAGTATGATACGTCAGGACGCCTGGTGGGTCAAATAGAATTTGATACCAGCTCGGAAGTGATAGAGCTTGGTCAACTGTTCTTTTATAGTAATAACGGAAGATTGCAAAGTGCGTTTTACAGTGCCGACTATGCAAGCAGTGAAGGAACGGTTCAAAATTGGTCACATAACTACAGTTATATGTACTATGACGACGGTAGAATTCGGTATAATAATGTTACCACCGATATTACCAGCGGCAAGATTGATTACACATATGATACATATAATCGTCTTACAACGAAGGTATATAATTTCTATCTGTCAAAAAACACAAGTAGCAAGTATACCAACACCGTAAGCTATACCTTTGTCAACAATGCAAACAATACCTCTGCACTGGTGGAATCCTTTACAAGCAAAGTCAATAGCAATACCGCAACTACCGATACATTTACATACGATAGAAACGGAAATATTACTAAAATCGTATCCAGTAGCGGTACCGAAACCCGATATGTGTATGACAAACTTGGGCAACTGCTGCGAGAAGACAATTCCGCTATGAACAGGACATATGTTTACTCGTATGACAATGCAGGAAACATAACATCCAAGAAAACATATGCACTTACAGCTGAAGGAATAACACCGACGACATTGTATAGCAATATTGCATATGGTTACAATGATGCATCTTGGGGAGATCTGCTTACTTCCTACAGTGGTAACACTATAGAATATGACAATATAGGCAATCCGCTTACATGGGGTGATTGCGGAGAACTTACCTGGCGCGGAAGACAGCTGATAAGCTATACGAATACCGACACCGAGGACGAGATCACTTTTACTTACAATGATAATGGTATTCGAACAAGCAAGACGGTAAATGGTGTAAAACACACATACATTCTTTCGGGTTCTAAGATAATATCGGAAAGTTGGGGCATACATTTTTGCATTTATCTTTACGATGAGAGCGGTAGTCCAATAGGAATGCAATATCGAACCTCCTCCATGGCAAAAGATGTATTCTATACTTTCTGGTTTGAAAAGAACCTTCAGGGAGACATTGTAGCTGTTTATAACGACAGTGGCGTCAAGCTGATAACATACAAGTACGATGCTTGGGGAAACTTCACCAGAACAATAAACAACATTTCCGGTACAAACCGCAGTGCGCTGTATAATCCGTTTGCTTACAGAGGGTATTACTACGATTCAGAAACAGGATTCTACTATGTATCCAGCCGTTATTATGAACCTGAGATCGGTCGGTTTATTAATGCAGACGACATCGCATATTTAGGTATGGGAGGACTTACCAGTTACAATCTATTTGCCTACTGTGGCAATAACCCTGTTATGGGATATGACCCCTATGGAACATTTGATTGGTCAAGTTTTGGAAAGGGTGCTGGTTGGTTAGCTATTGGCATTACAGCGATTTGTGTTGGTGTTTCTGTTTTGACTTGTGGGGTAGCTGCGCCTGCAATGATGGCTGTTGCAGCGGTTACGGTAACTGCTGGAGCATTAACCACAGTAAATGGTGTGTCTGAATTAGGTGAGGCGGCGACTGGTCATAATTTTGTACGAGATGATGTTTTCCGTGGAAACGAAAAAGCTTATGATGTTTACTCTAATACCACTGCAGCTGTAGCAGAGATAGGAACGGCAATATGTGGTGGATGGACCGCAAAAAATGCGCCTCGAATAAAAGCCTATAATAATATTCAGAATTACAATTATACCGACACTATTTCTGATGTCACACATATGAGCAGACCATATGCAAACTCTGTATTAACACAAAAGCAAGTGATTAAATATGGTAAAATGACAAAAGATTCATTTGGTTATGTCTTTAGCACTATGGGTTCTGTAAATGGAAAAGAAAAACTTTGGAGATTGGGAATAAATACCGCCAAAGGTTTAGTGTGGCATTGGGGACATGGTTTTTAAAATAGGAGGAAAAATGAAAAATCATATCCAAATGAATAAGATTGAGTTTATGATTGGCGATTTGTATGATAGGGATTCTGTTAAGGACAGAAATGATTTTTACCTAACGGAAGATAGGTCTTTATTATATCAATCCACAACAAATGGAGATTACAGTATATTGCTTGGTGGCAATTGGCGATTTGAACTTATAGTTGATAGTTCTACTGGTCTTTGTATAAAATTTCAAAGCTTTTTAGATGAATTAAAAGTGTTGCATAAACCTTTAGTTTTGCCAGAATCGAAAGCGAGAAGAGTTTTTATTAAAAGTGAAGAGATGCTTTTTCCTGGAGAAGGTTGCCATTATCATCCGTTTTCAAATAAAGTGTATTGGGATGAAAGAAAGAACATCCTATGCATCGGCAATCCTGAATCGATTGGGGAAGTGATTGAGTTTGCACCTCATATAATTATGGTTGTAAATAGCCACCAATTGCATTGTCTTTATTTGACGTTAAATAATATTTCTGGTATTGATTTTTTGTAAGGGCTTGGGACTATCCCAACAAGTCTGTGTTTGGGTGACCAAACGCGATGCTTGCTGGTACACAGCATGCAGCTTGCAACATGTAAACATTTTGTGAACATTCAAAGTTGAGACTTGCTTTTTTGCCTTTAAGTGAGGAAACAGTTGGAGGGACTTCTCCCCCTCCAACTGTTACTCTCACGGTAAAGGAGGCAACTATGGGAAAGATCAAGCTGATTGTTCACGAGTGTTTCGTAGGCAAGCAAAATCCGGAAGATGTCTTTGCGGCAGTGTTTTTGTCAAGTGCTGCCGTATTGACGGAGAGAAGATACCACGGTATAATAAAAGAAACCGAACAATCTCAGGATTCACTTTGTTCCCGGAAAGGAGCAGAACATGGAACAAGTGAGGAATGAGCAAACCATTTACAGTACAGCGGTCTATTGCAAACTCAGCAAGGATGACGAACAGGCAGGCGAAAGCGTCAGCATTGAAACGCAAAAGATGATGCTGGAGAACTTCTGCCGCGAACAGGAAGCGCTTTGAAAACTGATCCATATCACGCCTTCCCTGATATTGTTGATAACTATGCGGGATACGCAACAAAAAGTTCTATTAGCAATGGTCTCCTATATCAACTTCAGGGTTCGCTGAATGGAATAGCAGGTAGGTTTGAATGGATAATTCAAAATCAGCAAGTAACGCACCGTATGTTTGTGCCTGGAGGCGGAATTAATGGAATTCCGATTATACCATGAATAAATTATTAGTTTTAAAAAAAATGGGGTTTAAAATATCTTGGAATCTTATAGTAATAGGTTTATATGGGCATGATGAAATCCCACCTTTGATAACACGTCTTGATATAGTAAATTACCTTGATAGTATGCTGACGGACGTTGATGAACAAACAGATAATATGATTGCTCTTATTTGCGAGAAAGATGATAACACAAAATTTGATAAACTTTTAGAAGAATTCGCAAGCAGAGATAATTCAAATATTGATATTCAAAAACGCAAGTGGAGAGCTTATCTATTAAAAAATTTAATAGATAATATCAGCGAAGACAGCTTGCAGGGTTTATTGGAACTCATGGATTTTTGGGTATCTATGGGCATTCAGCCCAACTGCCCTCAAGCTTTTCCAAACAGTAACAATAAAAAATCAATACAAGAATATTTTACCCAAGCATCATACGAATTTTATTTAAATAAAAATCGAGAGTGGCTAGATGAAGAAATACAAAATGTTATTAAATTGGAACGCTAAATATCCACTCTCAATTAACCGCTTGGTATTTTTCGCTTTAAACATGAATGGCTACCGAAAATGAGTAATTAAAATTCACATGGTTGCTAAATAAAAAAGCTTTTCTACTGGACACCACCGCACTTGTCATGAAAATTTCCGAAACCTTTCGATTGTCGAGGGTTTGCAAACCTTAAAAGGTTTTGGGAATTTCCGATTGCAATAGGAATAATCTTTATTCTAATGGCACGCAATATTATCTTGTAAAAAATCTGCAAGGCGATGAAACGCAGATAGCCTAAGAATTGCAACGCTGAATTGGGCAGTTAGAGATGCGAGTGGAATCATATTCAACTCTACAGTTGCGCAACACAGTACTTGAATCACTGTACAGTAGATTACATAATTCAAATGTTTGGAGCGTAAACGGATGTTTACAAACTAAAGTTTGTGAATAAAAAGGCAACGCCGCTGTGTAATAACAGCGGCGTTGCTGATTGTATTTTATAATTCATCTATTTATTTTCTGATAACAAAACTTTTTGCTTTTATGAGCTCGCACCCAAGCAATTTGATGAGTGATCAAATGTGTGCATCAAAAAAGGCAAAATGAATCTATGAAACTTCGAAAAAATCCAGGATCGAAAAAAGGGGAGAAATCTCTCAGAATCTCTCGTTATTTCACGCTCGAGCCTAAATTGACTTGTCACCATGGCTTGACAGTTCAATTCATATGATTAATCTGTGTTAGCCTTCAGATGCATAGTGAGAATGCACTTCCCCCTTGGCGAAGCAGGAGCTGGCAAGCAACCGCGATCTTTCGGGCTTACAGAGCTATGCTTGTAAACGAACTTATGTATCGTAAAACAAAGTCAGCGCTTGGCTGAGTAGCGTTTGGCTATGTATTTTGCACGAAAAAACTGCACTCAATTTGAGTACGGTTTGATTTTTTGCAGTTTATTCTTTGAAATATCCATGCTTTTGACACATTTCAGTTATCACTTCGGCATATATCGACCGAGAGTGCTTTTGCGGGTTGCTATTTCCATTTTTCTTTTCTATGTAATAGCCCCGTAGATCTCCCCAGTACCCGTTTTTGTTCAACCAATTAATCTTGTCTGGCAAAGTTTCAAAACCACTACCTTGGTATTCCCAAGTATATGTTTGATGATCCTTATTGTATCGGATATACTGCTGTCTTCCACCATCGCAATTATTGATGATTGCAAAATCGCAACTATGAATAATCCTTGAGTTTGGTCTATCCTTCTTTTTTATTGTGAGTACACGAGTGGAGTCTTCGCAATAATCATAGCCATGCTGTCTTGCAACCCTATCCAATGCCTTTCGGATAATTGTTCGGATTTCCTTTGGTTCGTAGTTTTCGTCATCGTCATTAACTTCAATGTTAACATCGAAATCAAAACCGATGTTTGACTTTCTATCATAGGTGATCATATTTCTACTTGAACTACCTATAAAGGTGTATTGAAAAGTGAAATCGTCTCTAACAATATCCTGTACCTCGTGGATAATGTCTAACAATTCTGCTTTTACCGGGACCGCTTCTCTTTTAGATACATAGCAAAAATCATGCATACTATCTACCTCCCAATTTTATTATCCCAAGCCGCCCATTTGGCTTTCATTGCACCAAATCGCATTATTATATCCTATCATACCTTGGTTGTCAAGGTGTTTTTTCACTACTTATAGACAAAACTTGTTAATTCTAAAGCGACTCGCCTTCAATCGCTATGAAATTGACTTTCTATAAAAATATCGTGCAAACATTTGCGGCAACGATTTTGGCGGTCGTTCTTCATTCGTTCTCTGGTTCATAGAATGCCTCTGCCGCCAACCGCATGGCGATCTTGAATCCGGCAGTAAAGGCTTCGCGTTCAGAAATGCCATTCAGTTCAATTTCTGTTGCACAGTATTTTTCAAGCAGTTCTTTCTGCTCATCCGAAAGAACTTCGAGCAATTCTGCTTTGTTTTTAGATTGCCTATGTTGCAGTTCACGGTATTCCTGATTATCTGAGATTAGACTGTCCTGTGGGCTGATCTCTCCGTCCCATATTTCGTCGATCATCTTTTTCATTTTCATCGCCTCCTGTAACCACACACAATACCACACCAATGGCGGAAAGTCCAGAAAACAAACTGATAACAATCAGATTTAGCACTTTCGCGGGTTCGAATCCTACCGGAGGAGAAATGGAGTTGTTTTGTAGTTTTTACTTTTGGGCGCATCGCGGGTTCAAATCTTCTCCCAACTCCGAGGGATTTATTTTGTAGTCGCTGACTTGTAAACATTCCGTGAAGGCAACAAAAAAGCCGAAAGGGTTGGAACCGTGTCGCGGGTTCAAGTCCTTTCGGCTGTTCAATTCGGTTTCGCTTTTTTCAGAAAATCCCGTTTTCGTGGGTTCAGATCCTTGCGGTCGGAAAAAATCGCAAAATGGATCGGTATTTTTTCGAAAAAAAGCAGGGACGAAAAAACGGGAGAAATCTCTCGAAATCTCCCGTTTTCTCTTGTTTTCTCGTGCGGATCGATTTTGACCACACAACATGGCAGGGGTAGTAAGAATCGAACTCACGACACGCGGTTTTGGAGACCGCTGCTCTACCAGCTGAGCTATGCCCCTATACAAAAGCGAAGCCCTGAGGTTTCGCTTTTTCTGGTGGGCCTTTAGGGACTCGAACCCCAGACCAACCGGTTATGAGCCGGTTGCTCTAACCAACTGAGCTAAAGGCCCGTTCGTTTTAGCGCCTAACTATTTTATCATCAATATCGGCTTTTGTCAAGAAGTTTTTCAAATGTTTTCTTTCTTTTTTTACGGCACAGAGATAATCCATATAATCGATTGACTTTTTGTGAAATATGATATATAATTACGGCAGATACCTATCGAATAATATACAGAAAAGAGAATTTGCTTATGGAAATTTCAAAAATACTCGGTTATTGCGATCATACCCTTCTTGCCCAGACAGCTACCTGGGAGCAGATAAAAGCCGTTTGCGATGACGGAATGAAATATCACACGGCATCCGTCTGTATTCCCGCAAGCTATGTAAAACAGGCTAAAGAATACGTCGGCGACAGACTTGCCATATGCACAGTCGTCGGCTTTCCTAACGGCTATTCGACAACAGCCGCAAAGTGCTTTGAAGCGGGTGAAGCCCTTGTTCACGGTGCAGATGAGATCGACACGGTTATAAACATCGGCTGGCTCAAGGACAGAAAATACGGCGAGATACTCGACGAGCTGAAAGCTCTCAAAGCCGTATGCGGCGGCAGAATTCTCAAAGTCATAATCGAAACTTGCCTTCTTACAGACGATGAAAAGATCAAAATGTGCGAGATAGTTACAGAATCGGGTGCCGACTTCATCAAGACAAGCACCGGCTTTTCGACCGGCGGTGCGACAAGAGAGGACATCGCTCTCTTTGCAAAGCACGTCGGCAAGAACGTAAAGATCAAAGCCGCAGGCGGCATCAAGACGATTGAAGACGCAGAAGCGATGATTGCTCTCGGCGCAACAAGACTCGGAACGAGCAGAATAGTAAAAATCGTAAAGGAACAAAATCTTATCTGACGGAGTGATCTGCATATGAGAATGTATGATATAATCGATAAAAAGCGAGAAAAAGGCGAGCTTACAAAGGAAGAGATACGCTTTTTCCTTTCAGGCTTTGCAAAGGGTGAAATACCGGATTATCAGGCATCCGCTTTGCTTATGGCGATCTGTTGCAACGGTATGACGGACGGAGAAATTCTCGATTTAACGCAGGCGATGGCAACCTCCGGCGATACGCTTGACCTCTCTTCCCTCAAAAATACCGTTGACAAACACAGCACCGGCGGCGTCGGCGACAAGGCAACTCTCATCGTTGCGCCGATTGCGGCGGCACTCGGCGGCACGGTTGCAAAAATGTCCGGCAGAGGGCTCGGACACACGGGAGGCACGGTCGATAAGCTCGAATCGATCCCCGGCTTTTGCACGGAGCTCGAACCGGAAGTCTTTATGGAAAACGCAAAGAAGTACGGCATCTGCGTTATCGGTCAGTCCGGTGATTTCAACCCGGCGGACAAAAAGCTCTATGCCCTGCGCGACGTAACGGCAACGGTCAAATCAATTCCGCTTATAACATCAAGCATTATGAGCAAAAAGCTCGCTGCCGGAGCGCATAATATCGTTCTCGACGTTACAGTCGGCTCCGGAGCCTTCATTTCCGACCCGGCCGAGGCGAAAATTCTTGCCGAAAAGATGGTCTCGATCGGCAAGGCGGCAGGCAGAAACATAGCCGCCGTTATGACGAATATGAATGCTCCGCTCGGAAAGAATGTCGGAAATTCCCTTGAAGTCATCGAAGCGGTTGAAGTTCTCCGCGGCAAAGGTCCAGCCGATCTGCGGGAGGTTTGCCTTGCGCTTGCCGGCGAAATGGTCGCGCTGTTCTCCGGCAAGGACGCAGACGACTGTCACGCGCTTTGCGAAAAAGCGCTTGACGACGGCTCCGCTTATGCAAAATTTCTTGATATGGTCAGGGCGCAGGGCGGCGACGTTTCCTATATCGAAAATACGGATAAATTCCCGAAAGCCGCATATTCTGCGGAGGTCAGAGCCGAAGCCGACGGCTTCATCACAAAAATGCAGACGGCGGAAATCGGCACGGCAAGCGTCATTCTCGGCGCCGGACGCGAAAAGAAGGGCGACTCAATCGACTTTGCCGCAGGTCTCGAAGTCCTGAAAAAGACAGGCGACAGCGTCAGAAAAGGCGATGTCATCGCGATTCTTCATACAAACAGAAAAGAAAAACTGCCGGAGGCGGAAAGAATGTATCTCTCCGCAATATCATACGGCAATTCGGCAAAGAAAGATCCCGAGGTTTACGGGATCGTAAGATAAAAGCAAACAAAACTCCGCCGACCGGCGGAGTTTTGTAAGGTATCAAGGAGATTTTATGCTGTATCCAAAAAACAAAGAGAATTTTTCCGAAGAGCTTTTTGAAAACCCAACAAGCGAATACAGAGGCGTTCCGTTCTGGTCGTGGAACTGCAAATTGCGAAAAGATCTGCTCGGAAAAGAGATTGATTATATGAAGGAAATGGGCTTCGGCGGCTATAATATGCACCCGCGCGTCGGGCTTGAAACGCCGTACCTTTCCGATGAATTTATGGATATCGTCCGCTTCTGCACCGAAAAAGGCAAGGAAAACGGAATGTTTTCATGGCTGTATGACGAGGACAAATGGCCGTCCGGCTATGCGGGAGGATTTGTCACGAGCGATGTTGAAATGCGTCGCAAGAAGCTGTTTGTCACACCCATTCCGTATGACGACGGCTCTCTTACGCTTGATGAGGACAAGAAAAAAGCAACGACAGCTCTGCCGAAGGGAAAATATCTTTTCGTCGCATGCTATGACGTCTCACTTGACAGTGACGGCGACCTCGTTTCGCACAGTCGCATAGAAATAAGCGACAGAGTCGAAGGCAGAAAATATTTTGCTTATCTCGAATATGACCCGGATGACCCGGGCTTTAACGGGCAGGCATATGTTGACGTTCTCAAAAAAGAGGCGATAGATAAATTCATTGAGGTAACGCACGAAAAATACAAGGCGTGCGTCGGCGATGAATTCGGAAAAGCCGTCCCCGCAATCTTTACGGACGAGCCGCAGTTCAGTCATGCAACTCCGCTCGGCTTTGCAAAGCAGGAAAACGGCGGAGCGTCACTTCCCTTCACAAACGATTTTGAAGAAACCTTCAAAAAGGCTTACGGCGTCAGCATAATCGATAATATTCCGGAGGTTGTCTGGAATCTTTCGGGCGGCAGACTTTCAAAAATCAGATACCTGTTTTTTGACCACGTCGCCGAACGTTTTGCCTCGGCTTATTCGGACAATATCGGCAGGTGGTGTCGTGAGAACGGCATCCTTATGTCCGGACACGTTATGGACGAATGGCTCCTCCGCACACAGACGGGAGCCGTCGGCGACTGTATGCGCCAGTATCGCGGGTTCGGTCTGCCGGGAATCGATATGCTCTGCGACAAGCGCGAGCTGACAACGGCAAAGCAGGCGCAGAGCGTCAGCCGTCAGATGGGAGCGCCCGGCGTGCTCTCCGAGCTTTACGGCGTTACAAGATGGGATTTTGATTTCCGCGGTCACAAAATGCAGGGCGACTGGCAGGCGGCGCTCGGAGTAACCGTCCGCGTCCCGCACCTCTATTGGGCTTCAATGAAAGGTCAGGCAAAGAGGGATTACCCCGCCTCAATCGGTCATCAATCGCCTTGGTATAAACAATATGAATATATAGAAAACCACTTTGCAAGAGTCAACACCGCAATGACGCGCGGCAAGGCGGACGTAAAAGTCGCCGTCATCCACCCGATTGAGAGCTTCTGGCTCTATTACGGTCCGAACGACCGCTCTGCAATGACCCTGCGCGAAAAAGATAACCTTTTCTGCGGCACTGCAAGAACGCTCATCTGCGGCGGCATTGATTTTGACTTCATCTGCGAAGCGCTGCTTCCGTCGCAATACAAAAAGACCGAAAGCGGCTTTGCCATAGGTGAGATGAAATATGACGCCGTCGTCGTTCCGAGCCTTACAACCATCCGCAAAACAACGCTCGACGCGCTGAAAAACTTCAGAAAATCGGGCGGCGAGGTCATATTTATGGGTGATATTCCCGCTTATGTCGACGCCGAAAAGAGCGATGACGCAAAGGAATTTGCCGCCTACTGCAAAAAAATAAATCCCTTCCCGGACGAGCTTCTGAAAAGCCTTGAATATTTCAGGACAATCCGCATAACAAACCGTAACGGCGAGCCGTATTCAAATGCGGCATATCAGCTCCGCTCGGACGGAGAAAAGAAATACCTCTTCATTTCTCACGTGTTCAAGCCCCGCGACTATAACATCTCTTCTGTCGATACCGCAATCGTAACGATTGCCGGTGAATGGGCTGCCAGAGAAATGAATACGGAAACAGGCAAAATCTCCCCTCTCCCCGCAAAATATAAAGACGGGAACACCGTAATAAAATGGATCGGAGGGGCGTGCACGTCGCTTCTTCTGGAGCTTACCGCCGGCAGAGGCGAAGAGGGCGAGATAAGCGAGGAGACTTATTCAAAAGAGGAATTTCTCTCCGGAGAAGCCCGTTTCTCCCTTGAAGAGCCGAACGTTCTCCTCCTCGACAAGCCTTCATACAGCCTAAGTGGGGGAGAAATCAAGCGGGAAAGAGACATTCTTTATACAGACATCGCCGTAAGAGATGAGCTCGGCATACGCAGGCGCGGCGGCAAGATGAAGCAACCGTGGGTAGACCCTATTGATAAAAATCCGAAGGAAAAGCTCGCCCTTTTCTATGAATTTGAAAGCGACATTGACTATGTCAGTGCGGAGCTTGCGCTCGAATGTCTTGAATTTACAGACGACATCATCTTCAACGGAGAAAAGGTCGAAAAGACGTCCGTCGGGTATTATGTCGACGAAGACGCGCTTACAAAAATTGCCCTTCCCGCAATAAGAAAGGGCAAAAATACGCTTGAAATAAATTATCGTTTCGGCGACGCAACCCAGCTTGAAAGCGTATTTATTCTCGGCAATTTCGGCGTTGCTCTCGATGGCGCAACGGCAAAAATAACGGCTATGCCCGAAAAGCTCCGCTATGCGGACGTTGTCTGCCAGGGTATGCCCTTCTACGGCGGCAATATGACCTATAAAACCGAATTCGATTCCGACGGCGGCGAGAAAACGCTTGAGATCACCCGCTATTGCGGCTCTCTCATAACAGTCCGCCTTGACGGAAAGGAGCTCGGCGCAATGATCTATCCGCCCGCACGCCTCTGCCTCGGAAATGTTTCAAAAGGGACTCACACCCTTGAGCTGACTATCTACGGCAACCGCGCAAACACCTTCGGCACTCTGCATAATGCGGATGAGGACGTTCCGTATTGCAGCGCGCCCGCGTGGCTCCCCGGCGGCAGATTCTGGTGTCCCGAATACGTGACAAAGCGTTTCGGAATTATGACTTCGCCCAGAATTCTGACAAAATAACATTAAAAAGCGACCCTCTCCGGGTCGCTTTTTTCTTTATTTTATTCTGTTTATGAGATACGGCATTGCTTCTTCAAAATTCACTCCGTACGTTCTTCTGTTTTCGTCCTTCAACGTGAGCGCGATACATTCGACGGTATAGTCCGCGGCGATTTTCAGCGACTCCTCCGTCGTCTTGCCGACGGCAACGGCGCCTGTGAAAGCGGAAGCGAAAATGTCGCCGGTACCGTGATATGCAACGGGCAGATGCTCGCGGTCATAATAAAAATATTCTCCCGTTCCGGAATTCAGCGACATAACGCCGAGCCTTCCCTTTTCAAGCGAAACGCCCGTTATTGCGGCAGTTTTTGCGCCGAGATTACAGAGCTTTTCCAGCATGTTTTTTATATAATCCTCGTCATAGTCATCTCCGACATAAGGCACGCCGAGCATAAACGAAGCCTCCGTCAGGTTCGGCAGGATGACGTCCGCCTTTGCGCAGAGCGACGCCATACTGCGGGCGAATTCCTCCGTAAAGCCCTTATACAGTTTTCCGCCGTCCGCCATAACGGGGTCGACGATTATCTGGTTTTCCGTCGTGCCGAAGTCGTCAAATATCCTGCCGACAATCTCAAGCTGACGGAACGAGCCGAGATAACCCGTATAAATTGCGTCAAAACCGATGTTTTCCTTTTTCCAGTGCTCCGCTATCGGAAGCATATCGTCCGTAAGATCGCGGAACGTAAAGCCCTTGAACTGCGTATGAGTCGAAAGGACTGCCGTCGGCATAACCGCGGCTTCAACACCCATCGCCGAAATTATCGGAAGGGCGACCGTCAGCGAGCATTTGCCGACGCACGATATATCCTGAATTGTGAGTATTCTTTTCATTATTCTACCTCCGTGGTAAAATGTATAGGTAAATAATATATCATCTCATCGGCTTTGTCAATATAAATGTTGACACGGCACGGTTTTTGTGATAACATATCCGCGGTGAGTTCGTAACCATCCTCACTTAAAACAAAACTATGGAGATGAAAATTTATGAAAAACAGCAAAATCCTTTTCATGACGCAGGGCGCGCTTATCGCCGCCGTATACGTGGCGCTCAGCTTCGTCGCCTATTCCTTCGGGCTTTCGGGGAATGCCGTCGTTCAGATGAGGCTTTCCGAAGTGCTGACAGTCCTGCCCGCATTTATGCCGGCGGCAATTCCGGGACTTGCAATCGGCTGTCTGCTCACAAATCTTTTGACGGGCGGCGCCGTCTGGGACATAGTCTTCGGAACGCTCGCAACCCTTCTCGGGGCGCTCGGGACGTTTGCCCTCCGCAAAAACAAGTGGCTTGCGCCCCTCCCGCCGATACTTGCAAACACGTTGATACTTCCGCCGGTTCTCGCAAAGGTCTATGGCGGAGCGACGGTGCCCGTGTTTATCCTTACGGTCGGTCTCGGAGAGATAATCTGCTGCGGTGTGCTCGGAGAAATCCTGGTATTCTTCATGAAAAAATATCAAAGCAAGCTGAAATTTTATTGAATCGTATCTGAAAACAAAAATCCGTCCATCCGGACGGATTTTTGTTTTCAGATATTCTTTTTCGACGATCTGCCGTATGCCTTTTCAGCCTTGCGCTTTGCCTTTTCAGCGGCTTTTTCGGCTTTTATCTTTGCCTTCTCGGCTTTTTTAGCCTCTTTCTGCTTTGTTTTTTCTGTTTTGAAACGCTCGGAAAGTCCCTCAAATTCATAGTCGACATTCACCTTTTCCGGCGGAGTTTCGAGCAAAACGGGGTTTTTCATGTATTTTTCCATCTCGGCAAACGCCTGCGCAAAATAGCACCCGGTTGCAATTCGCTCGTCCATGACGATTCCCAGCGGCATCATTTTCTTTACCTTTATTTCTCCCTTTTCAACATAAGGAACGTTTATATTGTTGCCTATGGAAATTATCATGCTCGTTGTGCCGAAGCCGTAAACATGGTGATAAATATGGTTTGTTCTTATGCTTGCGAGGTTGGTTATGACAAGCGAATTGTGAAACGGGCTTGCGTCCGTGATTGCCTTCGGAAGCCAACCGAGGTTGTCAAGTCCGCGGAGAATCGCCATGCCTATTCTGACGAGGAACGGCATCTTCAGAAGCACCTTGAAGAGCTTGTCGGACGAGTTTGAGCTGTCCTCCTTGTTGTTTGCCTCAACGTATTCGTTTATCGTATCGTTTACATCAAATATCGTATCGTAAATATCGAACTTCATCTTGCTCATCGAAGGATCGCCTTCGCCCGGGCGAAGAACAACCATTCCCGCCGTCAGCTCGTTATGAGCGTATATTTTACTGTTGACAACAAATCTGTTGAGCTGCGGAAACTGTGAAAATCCGCGCACAATCGCCGCCATAACAACTGTCATATGGCTGAGCTTTATTCCCTTTTTTCTCGCGTCGATAACGTAATCGTGTATATTGTCATACGGCACGTTGACCGTTATCATATTCTGCGCATCATAGCGATGGCGCATAAAATACGGTGCCAGAGTGTACATAGGGTCTACGTTTTTTACGATTTTTCCGTCTGCTCTCATAATAAAATTTCTGCCTTTCGGGTGATTTTTTCTTTATGTTTTTTATATTATACAGTACGAGCGTACAATATTCAACCCCAAATGCAAAAAAAGAGAAACGAAATTTTCGTTTCCCTTTTAATTATTCTCAGTAAACCTTTGAAACAGTAAGCTCGGCGCCAGTCATCAGCATACTTCCGTCCGACGTCGCGGAATTGAAGCTGCCCTCAATGAAAACGAGCTTTTCGCCGCCGTCCTCAATGCGGAATCTCGCAATGATGCCTTCGCTTGTCGAAAGCACGAGCACGTTATCGCCCTCTTTGCCAACCATGCCGTAAACCGTATCGAGAACGGTCGGCGTGATTTTCAGACGGAACGCGTTGTTTGAAGATATCGAAAGATCAATTGTAGTAAGTCTTGTCGGGTCACCGTATTTGCACGTGAACACCTTTCCCGAAAGCTCGGGAACGCGGTTTTCGAAAATTATAAATTCCGAGCCGTCCTTCATGAAGGAGAACCACACCATATCGGAAGAATTTTCTCCGTCAAAAACGAGCCTGTCGCCGCCGTCCTTTATAAAGAACCTGTAAACATATCTTTCGTCATAAGTCGGCAGGGTGAGAACGTCGCCCTCAATCTTGTAATCTCCCGACCCGAAATAACTGCTTATTGGCGAGAATTCAAGACCGAACTTCCCGTCCTTGAAGCTGATATAAGTTGGATTTTTCCCGTCAGGATCTTCAAGAACATATGACTTTCCTTCAAGGGAAAACGTGTCGTCGGTTTTGCCGAAAACAAAGACGAGCGCACCGACAATCACGCAGACAACAAGCACAAGCGACGCAATAAGTGTCAGCCTTCTGACGTTTATTTTGTTCTCTTCCATAACAAAAACCCTCCCATGTGATAAATTTTGGTGCAAATATTATATCATATGCGAATTTTTTTGTCAAGTTTGGGGAATTTTTTATGAACACGATTGAATTTATTTTCTTTTGGTGATAGAATAATCTCAGAGTGCGGGCTTCCCGCAGACAAATATAAAAACGGAGGATATTTTATTATGTCACAGAGATTTGTACTCAATGAAACATCTTATCACGGCAGCGGCGCTATCGCCAACATCGTGACGGAAGCACAGGCAAGAGGCTTCAAGAAGGCTCTCGTCTGCTCCGACCCTTCCCTTGTAAAATTCGGCGTATCGCAGAAGGTAACCGACCTTCTTGACAAAGCGGGTCTTGCTTACGATATGTTCACCGAGATCAAGCCGAACCCCACAATAGAAAACGTTCAGGCAGGCGTTGATGCTTTTAAAAAAGCAGGCGCGGACTACCTTATCGCCATCGGCGGCGGTTCTTCAATGGACACGGCAAAGGCTATCGGTATAATCATAAACAACCCCGACTTTTCGGATGTTCGTTCTCTTGAAGGCGTTGCTCCGACAAAGAACAAGGCTGTTCCGATAATCGCAGTTCCGACAACGGCAGGCACAGCCGCAGAGGTTACGATAAACTACGTTATCACTGACGTTCAGAAGAACCGCAAGATGGTTTGCGTTGACGTTCACGATATTCCCGTAGTAGCAGTTGTTGACCCCGATATGATGTCCAGCATGCCCAAGGGACTCACAGCCGCAACAGGTATGGACGCTCTCACACACGCTATCGAAGGATATATCACAAAGGGCGCTTGGGAGCTCTCAGATATGTTCCATCTCAAAGCTATCGAAATCATTTCACGTTCTCTCCGCGGCGCAGTTGACAATACTCCCGAAGGCAGAACGGATATGGCTCTCGGTCAGTATGTTGCCGGAATGGGCTTCTCGAACGTAGGTCTCGGCATTGTTCACTCAATGGCACACCCTCTCGGCGCACTTTATGACACACCTCACGGCGTTGCAAACGCTATCATCCTTCCGACTGTTATGGAATACAACGCTCCCTGCACAGGCGATAAATACAAATACATCGCGCAGGCTATGGGCGTCAAGGGTACGGAAAATATGACACAGGACGAATACCGCAAGGCGGCTGTTGATGCTGTCAAGCAGCTTTCAAAGGATGTCGGCATTCCCGCAGACCTCAAAGAAATCGTTAAACCCGAGGACGTTCAGTTCCTTGCTGAATCCGCTTATGCGGACGCTTGCCGTCCCGGCAACCCCAGAGACACAAGCGTTGAAGAGATAAAGGCACTTTACCTCTCACTCATGTAATAAAAATCATGCGGGCGGCGAAAGCCGCCCGTATAAATTGTAAATCAAGGAGAACAATTCTATGGCAGTTATCACAATCATCGGTTCGGGAATGATGGGCTCGGCTCTCGCCTTCCCGGCAAGAGAAAACGGAAATGAGGTTCGCCTCGTCGGTACGCATCTCGACCTGTCTCTTATACACATCTGA
>ERZ1026854.615-NODE-615-length-24637-cov-4.443170_pt1 | contig 24637 bp, 20 predicted proteins | sample MGYA00380157_ERZ1026854 | MGnify/ENA primary metagenome ERZ1026854 (study PRJEB33269, sample SAMEA4719793) | human gut metagenome | biome: human-associated habitat; feature: organic feature; material: feces | place: Cameroon | collected 2013-10 ... | reverse complement strand
CTCAATAATTTTGTTTGGGGTAGAAGCCCCTGCGGTAATACCTACGCTATCGATGGACTCAAAACATGTGATATCCAAATCTTTTACAGTTTGTATATAGTAAGTATTGTTGCATTCGTTTTTACATATTTCAAACAACTTCTGCGTATTGGAACTATTTCTGCCCCCTATGACAATCATGGCGTCCACATCACGGGCAATCTCAGCTGCCTCAGTCTGTCTTTCCTCGGTGGCATTGCAGATTGTATTTAAAACAATTATATCATAACCTTTTTTATTTATAATTTCAACTAATTCTTGAAATTTATTGTAATTAAATGTCGTTTGTGCTACAATACATACCTTTTTCCCGGATTCTGCCTGATATTTTTCTGCCTCTTCCGGTGTAGATATGACAGCCGTGTGTGGATCAATAGACCAGCTTTTGATTCCTTTTACCTCCGGATGCTTCTCATTCCCGATAATTACAATCTGTGCTCCCTCCGTGCTGTATTTTTCAACAAGGCGGTGTATCTTTAACACAAACGGGCAGGTCGCATCCACCAGCGTGTAGCCAAGCTTTTCGATTTTCTCAGAAATTCCCTTTTCTACTCCATGGGCGCGGATGATAACTGTTCCGCCCTGTGCTGCTCTCTCTTCCAGTTCGCAGACAGTCTCTATAACCGTTACACCTTTTTCCTCCAGATCATGCACGACCTCTTCATTGTGAATGATCGGGCCAAATGTGTAAATCGGCTGTCGCTCTGTGGCACTCTTTTCTAACTGTTCATACACAGTATCCACTGCACGTTTTACGCCAAAACAGAAACCTGCACTCTTTGCCAATGTCACCTTCATATTTTTATGCTTCCTTTTTTACTTTTGAATATACCTGATAGATAGCATCGACTACCTCATCAATATTCATTTCCGAACTATCCACCAAAACAGCATCTTTCGCCTGGCAAAGCGGTGATGTATCACGATGCATATCACGGTAATCACGGTCAATGATATCTTTTTCAATTTCTGCAAGATCACAGCTTACACCTTTTTCAGTCAGCTCATCGAAGCGTCGTTTCGCACGCGTTGCCGAACTTGCCGTCAGATAAATCTTCACCTGTGCATCTGGAAGCACACAGGTTCCAATGTCTCTTCCATCCATAATAACATCTGCAGATTTTGCAAGCTGCCGCTGCAGTTCGACTAATTTTTCACGGACTACCGGATAAACGCTTGTGGATGATGCCATATTTCCAACTTCCTCATTGCGGATCACGCCATTTACGTTCTCTCCATTTAAAATTACCTGCTGTTCCCCATTTTCATAGGTAATTGTAACGGTCACATCCGGGCAGGCCGCCGCAATCGCTTTTTCATCTTTTGCATCAATGTCATGCTGCAAAAAATAATATGCCATTGCGCGATACATCGCGCCCGTATCCACATAGATAAATCCAATTTTTTTTGCCAGGCGCTTTGCGATCGTGCTTTTTCCTGCACCTGCCGGTCCGTCAATTGCAATATTCATACTCATTTCTTTTCTCCTTTTGCATCTCTTTTATTCTGAAAATCTATTTTATCTTTACTCTCACATGGAATTTACTGCATTTCAAAGTCCAGTTGTAACCGTTACTGCTGCGCAGCAGAAAGTCCCGCAAGATATCCGGTCGACCATGCGATCTGCAGATTATATCCACCTGTCATCGCATCTAAGTCTAACACTTCCCCGCAAAAATACAGCCCGGAAGCTAATTTTGATTCCATCGTGGACGGATTCACTTCTTTGACTTTTACGCCGCCTTTTGTGATAATCGCTTCATTAAAATCACGCAATCCGCACAGTGTAACCGGGAATGCCTTGATCAGCCCAATAAAATGTCTGCGTTCCTCTTTGGTGATCTCATTGACCTTCTTCTCCGGATCGATTCCGCTAATTTCAAGCATGACCGGGATCATTTTTGCCGGGAAAAGTCCTCCAATAGAATTTTTGAACTGTTTATTTTTTGCCTCGTCAAACTCTCTTAACAGACGATGATCCAGCTGTTCTTCTGTAAGTGCCGGTTTTAAATCTATGAACATAGAAAGTTCTCCTGCCGTAAGAGACGGTTTTATTGCCGCACTCGCCGATAAAAGCAGCGGCCCGCTGACTCCAAAGTGCGTAAACAGCATCTCGCCAAACTCCTGGTATAAAAGTTTCTTTCCATTTAAAATGCGTACTTCCACATTTTTCAATGACAATCCCTGCATTTGCCGTACATAATCTTCTTTTGCAAGAAAAGGTACCAGTGATGGGCGGATCTCTGTTACGGTATGTCCAACTTCTTTTGCGAAACGGTATCCATCTCCTGTGGATCCGGTTGTCTGATAGGAAAAACCACCTGTTGCAACAATCACTGCATCAGCCTGCATTGAGGTACCGTCTGTTAACTGCACACCCGTAACAATGCTTTTTGACTCATCCTCCACAGATGTTTCCACGAGCAGCCTGTTCACCTGTGTATGCAGCATTACTTTTACTTTTTTTTCTTTCAATACTTTCTGTAATGTTGCAATCACGTCCGAGGAATGGTCCGAAACAGGGAACACCCGGTTACCGCGCTCTTTCTTGGTCCGAAGTCCGTTTTTTTCAAAAAAATCTATCACCTGCTCATTATCGTATGCATAAAAAGCACTGTATAAAAACTTTGCATTTGTCATGACATTTGCAAAAAGATTATCCATATCCCCAGCATTTGTAATGTTGCAGCGTCCCTTTCCGGTTATAAATAGTTTTTTCCCTAATTTTTCATTTTTTTCAAGTAAAGTGACCTGACTGCCTGATTCCGCCGCAGCGATTGCCGCAAACATCCCAGCCGGTCCTCCACCTATTACGATGATCTTATTCATGAAAATCGCTGTCTCCTATTTTTGCATAACGCATTTTTATGGAATCATCAATCGCATTGATCTCATCATTTTCATAGACCTGATACTCATCCCAGATTCCTTCTAACATTTCTAATGTTTTTGCAACATCCCTCTGTTTTTTCATACATAGCGCCACGATCAGTGCATTGATCACGCTAAGCGGTGCAACCAGCGAATCCACGATAGATGCCATATCACTGTCTGCGATCAGATTACAGGATGAATACAAATTCATCGGTGAATGTACACTGTCCGTCAACGTAATAACTTTTGCACTGCGGTTATTGGCAAACTCCATAGCCTTTAAGGTACGCATGGAATACCTCGGGAAACTGATCCCAATAATTACATCATCCCTTCCGATGCGAACCATCTGTTCAAAGATTTCGCTTGAACTGCTCGTCTGTATCAGATGTACATTTTCAAACATCAATGTAAAATAAAATGCCATAAACGACGCAAGCGGCGCACAGCTTCTGATTCCAATAATATAAATATGTTTTGCGTGTAAAATAGTATCTACTGCTATTTCAAATGCCGCCTGATCTATTTTTTCCAATGTACTGTTAATCTTTTCCGCATCTGACTTTAAAACAGATTCTAAAATTTTTGACTGGCTGATTCTGCCATAGGTAACTTCCATGCGCTGAATAGAATTCAGTTTATTACGCACCAGTTCCTCTAACGCACTCTGAAATTCAGGATATCCCCGATATCCAAGATGCATGGCAAAACGGACGACCGTGGATTCGCTGACTCCGACGACCTCACCTAATTTTGCCGCCGTCAAAAATACTGCCTTATCATAATTATCTGTGATATAGGTGGCAAGCAGTTTCTGTCCCTTGCTCAATTTACTGTATGACTCATTGATCCGATTACTCAAATCATTCTTACTGCCCATAACCCCTCGTTCCTGTCATTTTTATGACACTGTCTGCAATTTGTGATATGCCTTTACACACCAACATTTCTATTATACCAAAACATTTCCTTTTTGTCAGCTTTGAATCGTTTTTTCATTCGGTAAAGTAAAAATGTCTAAAGTAAAAATGTCATAGCAGTATCAAGATACTGCTATGACATCTTCTGTCAACAATATTTCCGATTATACCGGATATGCACCATTCTTTGTATCTGCAATTGTTGCATCTACTTTTTTCTGCTGTGCCTCACGATATTTGAAGAACTCAGTTGCAACCTGTGGGAACAGTGCGTAGGATAATACATCCTCATCCTGCTGTTTCCACTGTTTCATCTCAGCTTCGATCTTGTCAAGCTCTGGCTCTAACAGATCTGCCGGACGACATGTGATCGCATTCTTCTTCTCATCGCCTAATACCTTATCAACAACTTCCGGATTGAAAGGTTTTACAGTCTGACCGTATTTTCCAAGAAGAACATCTTTGGTCTCTTTGGTAGCTACTTTGTAACGCTCGCCCATCAGTACGTTGAATACAGCCTGTGTACCAACAATCTGTGAGGAAGGTGTAACAAGCGGTGGCTCACCAAGGTCTTTACGAACACGCGGTACTTCTGCAAGTACTTCCTCGTATTTGTCCTCTTTGCCCTGCTCTTTTAACTGTGAGATCAGGTTGGATAACATACCACCTGGTACCTGGTATAATAAAGTCTTGATATTTACACCTAATACCTTCGGGTTCATCAGACCGCTCTCTAATGCTTCCTCTCTCATCGGGCGGAAGTAATCAGCGATCTCAGCAAGTTTGTTCTGGTCTAAACCGGTATCAAACTCTGTTCCCTTGAATGCCTCTACCATAACTTCTGTAGCCGGCTGGGATGTTCCAAGTGCGAACGGAGACATTGCAGTATCGATGATATCACATCCTGCCTCTACTGCTTTCAAATATGTCATGGAAGCAACACCTGATGTATAGTGTGTATGTAACTCTAACGGGATATCGATTACTTCTTTGATCGCACGTACTAACTCGTCCGCTTTCTGTGGAACTAAAAGTCCTGCCATATCTTTGATACATACAGAATCAGCGCCCATATCCTCTACTCTTTTTGCCATATCTGTCCAGTAATCTAAAGTATAAGCATCACCGAGTGTGTAAGATAAAGCAACCTGTGCATGTCCTTTTTCTTTGTTACATGCGCTTACTGCCGTCTGAAGGTTACGAAGATCGTTCAGGCAGTCAAAAATACGGATGATATCAATACCGTTTGCGATAGATTTCTGTACGAAGTACTCTACCACGTCATCAGCATATGGACGATATCCTAAGATATTCTGTCCACGGAATAACATCTGTAATTTTGTATTTTTGAATCCATCTCTTAATTTACGAAGACGATCCCATGGATCTTCTTTTAAGAAACGAAGGGATGCATCGAAAGTAGCGCCTCCCCAGCACTCAACAGCATAGTATCCAACCTTGTCCATCTTGTCTACGATTGGAAGCATCTGCTCTGTTGTCATTCTTGTTGCAATCAGAGACTGATGTGCATCACGCAATACTGTCTCTGTTATTTTTAAAGGTTTTTTAACAACTTCAGCCATTTTTTCCTCCTTATACAGCGAACCTGCTTTTGTTCTGCTGTGTGATTAAATTCCAAAAATTGCCATGAATACACCGGCTGCTACTGCTGTACCGATAACACCGGCAACGTTTGGTCCCATTGCATGCATAAGTAAAAAGTTCGTAGGATCTTCCTCTGCACCAACCTTCTGTGACACACGTGCAGCCATAGGAACTGCAGATACACCGGCAGAACCGATAAGAGGATTGATCTTGCCTTTTGTAATGAAGCAAAGTAATTTACCGAATAATACTCCGGCTGCTGTACCAAACATAAATGCAAGCAGTCCAAGTGCAACGATCTTTAAGGTTGTTGCATTTAAGAATGCCTCAGCACTTGTTGATGCACCAACAGATGTACCAAGTAAAATAACAACGATATACATTAATGCGTTAGATGCTGTCTCAGATAACTGGCGAACCACACCACACTCACGGAACAGGTTACCAAGCATTAACATACCAACGAGTGGAGCTGTAGTCGGAAGAATCAGACATACGACAACGGTTACCACGATTGGGAATAAGATCTTCTCAAGTTTGGATACCGGACGTAAATTCTGCATCTTAATGGCACGTTCCTTTTTCGTTGTAAATAACTTCATGATTGGTGGCTGAATGATCGGCACCAATGCCATGTAAGAGTATGCTGCCACAGCGATCGGTCCCATCAGACCGGACTGTCCAAGCTTTCCAGCAAGGAAAATGGAAGTAGGACCGTCTGCACCACCGATAATGGAAACGGCTGCTGCTGCTTTATCATTGAATCCAAGCAGGATTGCCATAAAGTAGGCACCGAAAATACCGAACTGTGCTGCTGCTCCTAAAAGGAAGCTGATCGGGTTTGCAATCAAAGGTCCAAAATCGGTCATCGCACCAACTCCAAGGAAAATCAAGGATGGCAGAATTGACCATTCATCTAAGGTATAAAAATAATGGAATAAACCACCGACACCGTTACTCATCTGTTCCGGAGTTGCAAAGATATCCGGATAAATATTTACCAGAAGCATACCAAATGCGATTGGAACGAGTAACAACGGTTCAAACCCTTTTGCAATCGCCAGATACAGGAAAATACATGCAACTAAGATCATTACGAAATTTCCCCATGTCAGGTTGAAAAAGGCAGTCTGATGAAGGAGGTTGCCCATTGTCTCAGTAAAATAACTCATTGTTATCCTCCTAAAATTAGTTGTTTAAAGTTGCCAGTAATGCACCTGCTTCTACCATATCACCAACGCTTACGTTGATGCTTGCTACAGTACCATCTTCGGTAGCAACAACCGGTGTCTCCATTTTCATGATTTCAAGAACTAAGATTGTGTCACCTTTCTTTACAGATGCGCCTACAGAAGACTCGATCTTAAATACTTTTCCTGCTGCACCTGCTTCGATTTTAACATTGCCTGCGCCACCTGCCGGAGCTGCTGCCTTTGGAGCTGCTGCCGGAGCCGGAGCTGCTGCACGTCTCGGAGCTGCTGCCGGTGCGCTTACTGCACCATTTTCTTCTACAGTAACATCATAAACATTTCCATTTACGGTAATTGTATAGCTTTTCATTGAATCATCCTCCTGTGATCATTTCTTTTTTGCGATATACTATTTATTATAATTTACCCACTTCGTCTATCTTCTGTGGATAGAGCGTACTACAAATCCATCTGCTGAGGTTCCTTCTGCTGCTGCGATTGCTGCGGAAATGACTGCTGCCAGTTCTAAATCATCGGTAAGCTGTGCTGTTTCTTCACGCTGCTCAATCTGCTCTACAACAGGATCTGCCTCATCTTTCTTTGCATTCGCATTTGCTTTTTTATTCTGTAAATACGGAATCACTTTAAAGCAGCTGATGATCAGACTGATCAGAATCAGGACAACGAATACAGTTCCCATTCCCATCAGTGTATTCATACCGGCTTTTTCCATCTTTTCGCCAAGTGAATATACAAGATCAGCACTTGCATCCGTAAGTTCCGGTGCTTCTGTCTCATAATTGTATTCATATACATAAGAAACAACTACATCTCTGTCTGAAAAATGTAAAACCTGATCTGCCGTCACAGTTTTCTGTGCTTTTGTCACAGTAAGATCTCCAAGTCCCTGATATGAGCCTAAATCAGAAACCGTTTCACCCCAGGATGTCAGTAAATGAGCAAATGCGTCCATTCCCTGTGAATCATAATATTCTGCGCCACTCTGAACATCTTCATCTGTGAATGAAACAAGCGCAGATACTGTCTGTTCCAGATTATTCTGAATGTCAGAATAACTCATACCAAAATAATCAACGCTCTCAGGATCCGTTCCACATGCTGTCATTGCCAGAACCATAAAGCAAAGACAAAGCATAAGAGATAATTTTTTCTTCATAACTTCACCTTTCTATTTTGTTCCATGTTTTTTGTCCGGTACACCTGCACATTTTGTATATAATAATTCAAATGCATCTACAAGGTATTTTCTGGTGTCTGCCGGATCTATAATAAGATCTACATAACCGCGTCTTGCTGCAGTCATAACACTAGACTGTAATGCATCATATTCTTTTGCTTTTGCTGCAAGTTCATCTGCAGATGCATCTGCGTACATGATCTTAGCTGCAAGTTCGCCATCCATCATACCGATCTTTGCATCTTCCCATGCATATGTAAAGTCTGCTCCGATTGCTTTGGAGTTCATTGTCACATAAGCGCTTCCGATCGCATTTCCAGTGATCAGGTTTACTTTCGGGCAGGTTGCATCAGCAAATGCCATTGTCATGCGTGCAAGTGCTTTTGCAAGTCCTTTCTCTGCACAGACAGTAGCTGCATATCCTTTTACATTGGTTAAGGATAATACCGGAATTTCAAATGCGTCACAGAAGTTCACAAACTCTGCTGCCTTGTTGCATCCTCTTGCTGTCAAAGCTCCGGAGAACTCCTCAGCCTTTTTACCTTCTTCATCATAAACTTCTGAGCAGTTTGCAACAGCACCAACTGTCATTCCGTTTAACTGAATGAATCCGGTTACCATATCTTTTGCATAATTCTTTTTCGTCTCAACGAAAACATGTCCATCTGAGATCTCACTGAGTAAATATCTTGGATCTCCCTTCATGGCTGCCATGTTCTCACATGCACGGTTCAAATCATCCTCACACTCAGATGTGTATACATCGCCTTCATTATTTAAAGGAAGGATGCTTACCAGCTCACGGATCTCTGCAATAATCTCATTCTCTGTTCCAACTGCATCGATACAACCGTTTTTCTCGCTCTGGAACTCTGCGGAAGAAGTATCACATTTCTCAATGCGGTTACCCTCGATCGCATTCGGGGAATTAATAAACATTTTTCCTTTGCTCTCCATAAATGCGAAATCAGATAAAGCAGGTACTACTGCAAGTCCACCGCCACAGCTTCCGAAAATAGCGGAAATCTGTGGAACAACGCCGGATGCTGCAACCTCCTTTGCGTAGATCTCACCAAATCCGTTTAACGCATCGACAGATTCCTGTAAACGCATTCCGGCACAATCGATAAAACCGATCACCGGTGCTCCCATTTTCATCGCCATATCATATACGGCTGCAATTTTCTTTGCATGCATCTCTCCGATCGTACCGTTTAATACGGCTGCATTCTGGCTGTATACAAATACCAGATTGCCATCTACCAGACCATGTCCGGTAATTACACCATCGGACGGTGTATCTGTGTCTGCAAGATTAAAATCTGTATTTCTTGCGGTTACGAGAGAACCGATTTCCATGAAACTGTTCTCATCGACTAACTTGGTAATACGCTGCATTGCCAAGCTATCATTACTACTATTCATCCTTTTTGCCCTCCATCTATAAAGTTTGTTACCACATCTTTTGATATGGTACATAGTGAATAATGTAAAAATATAACAAATTCCGCTAGGATAAATTATAGATGGTCAGCGACAAATTTTCAAGAGAATTGTTAATTTTTTGACAGTTTTTTTTTATATACAAAATGTTTTGGTAATTTATAGCGGAAATAATTCCGCTGTTTTTTTTATGCACCAGCAGAAATCGATTTTTTTTACCGTATTCTTAACCGTTACCACACGTTTTGCCAGCACCTCGTCTCCCAGCAGATACGTAATCTCACCGGCAAAATCCCCTTCTGTAACCGGCGCATAAAGTTTTGCGGACAATTCATACTTTACCTGTACTTCCTGCTCATTTCCGATCAGAAGTTCCGTCTGTCCTTCTATCGGGGCAATTTCCAGCTCTGTCGATATTTTTCCACCGATTTTCCCACTCTGTCCGCCGATTACCCGCACCGGGGCATTTTCTTTTTCATCCAGTATGATTTCATCCAGTTTTATTTTTTTAAACTGCGTAATTCCATACTGCATAAGTTTCTTCGTGTCGGCCCACTTATATGTTTTATTATTCGGCCACCCACAGGCAAGCAGTGCAACAATAAAAGTCCTGTCATCGCGCGTTAGTGCCCCGACATAACAATATCCCGCATTTCCGGTAAATCCGGTCTTGCCAGATAACGCCCCATCCATCATTTGTAAAAATGCATTATGATTACAGCATGTATAACTGTTTTTTCCATCTATATCGCAAAACTGATGCTGCCCTTCCCGTGTAATTGCAAGAAACTGTTCTGCCATTTCTGACGTTTTGATACAGTAGCGCATAATCAAAGAAAGATCTGCCGCGGTCGTATGATGAAACCCCTTTTCATTTTTGGCATCCAGTCCGTTTGGTGTGATAAAATAGCTGTCCTGACAGCCAATCTCTTTTGCCTTATCGTTCATAAGTTCCGCAAAATCACCTGTTGTGCCTGCAATGTGTTCTGCGATTGCCACAGCACAGTCATTATAAGATTCTAACATCAGCCCATACAACAGATCTTTCAGATAAAAGTGCTGCCCCTCGCGCATGCCAAGATGGACTTTCGGCTGTGACGCAGCAAGGGTGCTTACAGAAACTTCGCTGTCTAAATCACAGTTTTCCAATGCAATGATACAGGTCAGTATTTTTGTTGTGCTTGCATTTGCCATCGCCTGATGCCCGTTTTTTTCATACAGAATCCGTCCGGAATCTGCATCCATGAGCACTGCTGATTTTGCATATAATGCATTTTGTTCCGGTTCACTTTCCGCTTCTTTCATCCAAACATTCTGCCTTTCACAGTAAGCTTCCACATTCTGCATACTATTTCCCGATAAAATTGCCGTGACAAGAATCCAAGCCAGCAGTCTTTTCCACATATATGAAACTCCAATAAAGCATTTCATCAATCCTTATGTACATTGCATGTAAAAAATACATGTTACATGCAAAAAATGCATATGAAACTGAATCAGACATCCAGTTTCATATGCATTTCTGCTTCTGCCTCCTGTTTAAATTCCTCTACCTGAACCGGACTCAACACAGGAAGTTCATCAATGGAGTGTACACCAAAGCTTCTTAAGAACTCTTCCGTCGTGCCAAAAAGCAATGGACGGCCAGGCGCATCAAGCCTTCCCAGTTCACACACAAGATTATACTCCACCAGTTTATTTACCGCATGGTCACAGGAAACGCCCCTGATTTTTTCAATCTCTGCCTTTGTAATTGGCTGTTTGTAGGCAATGATTGAAAGTGTTTCCAATAAAACATCGGTAAGCACATGTTTTTTCGGCTGTTTTGCGATTCGTACCAGATATTCGTACATTTCACCTTTCGTACACATCTGGTAAGCACCGTCAAGTTCCATGATCTTAACCCCGACACTGTCATCCTCATAACGCTGCATCAGATGTTCTATAATCTTTTTTGTCTGTTCTGTGTCAAGTTCTAGTGTTTTTGCTATACGCTCTAATTCCACCGACTCTCCCATTGTAAACAGGATTGCTTCAACGATTGCCTCATATTTTTTTTCTTCCATACGACTCCTCTATTCCAATATATAAAAATAAAGTTCTTCCCACATTTACGCTACGCAGCAATTTTCGACTCAATGATGATATCATCGAACGTATATTCCTGGGACACAACAATTTTTCCCATCTTCATCAGTTCTAATATTGCAAGGAATGTCACAACTACTTCCATTTTCCCGTACTGTGCTTCTAAAAGATTGCGGAAAGAAAAATGTCCATGATGCAGACTGTATTCTTCCACATATGCCATTTTATCAGAAAGGGATACTTCCTCTTTTTCAATTTTTCCAAACTTTGAGCGGACCGGATCAATCTTGTCTGCCTGTTTCTTTATAATCGCCTGAAAAATATCATTCAGTCTTGCAAGCGTTACACCGGACATCAGTTCATTCACATTTACCGGTTCTTCATATGCAAGTACTTCCGGTGGGATTGTCGGCACTTTAAACATCACCTTTTCTGCATCGATCTGGCGGTCCTTAAGTTCATATGCCATACATTTATACATTTTATATTCCAACAGCTGCTGCACAAGTTCTGCCCTGGGATCTTCCTCTTCCTCATCTTCACTTTCTTTTGCAGGAAGCAGCATTTTCGATTTAATATCAAGTAATGTTGCCGCCATTACAAGGAACTCGCTCATAACATTTAAGTCCTGCCTGCGCATCTCGGCAATATATTCCATATACTGATTCGTGATCTCCACAATTGGGATATCATATATATTAACTTTATTTTTTTCTAACAGATGTAAAAGAAGATCTAACGGTCCCTCAAACACATGAAGTTTTACTGTCAATTCCATCTATGTAATACCCTCTCATTCCACAAATATTAATTTTACCGTGGATTCCAGCAAAATTCAAGATTTTTATGCATAATGTACATCCCCTGCCGCTAAAATAAATTATAACAAAACCCTACGGAGGGCGTATTTTTGAAATTTATGTTTTCCATTCTGCTTGGTCTGAATCTTTTTATGCAAAGTGCGATACTTCCTGTATCTTCCTGTCTCATTCCAGGCGCCACAGATTCCCTCTCTTTTATTTCCCAGACGGATACTGCACCAGCCGCAGACTTAAATATTTCCGCACCGAGTGCCATTTTAATGGAGGCCTCTACCGGTGCCATCGTCTATGAAAAAAATTCCCACGAAGTAAGGCATCCGGCGAGTGTCACTAAAATTATGACGCTGCTTTTAATTTTTGACGCTCTTTCCTCCGGGCAAATTTCCTTAGATGACACTGTAACCGTCTCCGAATATGCAGCCAGCATGGGAGGTTCACAGGTTTTTTTAGAGTCTGGCGAAACACAGACCGTTGATACAATGATCAAATGTATCAGTGTCGCCAGTGCAAACGACGCCTGTGTTGCCATGGCTGAACATGTTGCAGGCTCTGAATCAGAATTTGTCCGCATGATGAATGAACGTGCGAAAGGGCTTGGAATGAATGACACCACCTTTGTCAACTGTTGTGGTTTAGATGCCGAAGGACATATGACAAGTGCAAATGACATTGCACTGATGTCCCGTGAATTGATCTCAAAATATCCAAAAATCCATGATTACTGCACGATCTGGATGGAAAACATCACTCACACTACCGCAAAAGGTTCCTCAGAGTTTTGCCTTACAAACACAAACAAACTTATCCGGCATTACCAGTATGCCACCGGTCTGAAAACCGGATTTACCAGCACAGCCATGTACTGCATTTCCGCAACCGCAAAAAAAGACAACATGGAACTGATTGCTGTCATCATGGGGGCTCCCGATATTAAATCGCGTTCTGCCGATGCAACAACACTGTTAAATTACGGGTTTGGGAAATGCCGGATCTACTGTGACAATCACGAAGATACGCTGAATGAGCTTCCCGTAAAAAAAGGAATTACGGATTCTGTCGGAGTAGCTTATCAGAGACCTTTTCAGTATATGACAACCGACGGAAGTGATCTTACCGGCATTGTAAAAAACATTGAACTGCCGGAAGCTGTCACTGCCCCTCTAAAAAAAGGAGACACTGCCGGAAAGGCGGTTTATTCTTTAAACGGAACGCCCATCGGCAGTGTCAGTATCATATATACAGATACCGTAGACGCTGCAACTTATAAAGACTATTTTGGCCGTGCTCTGCTCTACTTCGTTCCATAGAGAGCTGGTCATCATATTAATTGCATATTTTAAAGCAGCCTGATCTTTCGACTTATAACAACGGTGCAAACAGCCGCATCAGACTCTGTACCATACGCACCGGAAGTTTTCTTCCCCGGCAGAATGCAACATCCATCTCCTTTGAATCATCAAATGTCTTAAGGCAGTCTTCTTTTACCTGCATGACTGCCTTAGACTGATACATAAATACACCACACTCAAAATGCAAAAACAAACTCCGGTAGTCAAGGTTTACACTGCCGACTGTCGCGATCTCATCATCGCAGACAAAGCATTTTGCATGGATGAATCCGGGTGTATACTGAAAAATCCTTACGCCATTTTTCAAAAGCGGTTCATAATAAGACTGTGTCAGAAGGTATACTGCCTTTTTATCCGGTACTCCGGGTGTCACAATTCTTACATCCACCCCGCTCTTTGCCGCATTCGAAAGACAGATCAGCATCTCATGGTCAATGATCAGATATGGTGTAAAAATATATACATATCTCTTTGCACGGTTTATGATATTTAAATAAATATTTTCTCCGACGTTTTCATTATCAAGCGGGCTGTCACCATAAGGCTGCACAAATCCATCGGAAATAAATTTCTTCTCCTGATAAACAAACGGCAGAAATCTGCTGTAATCTTCCGTGGAACGATTGATATAATTCCACATTTCAAGAAACATTGCCGTAAGACTCCAGACTGCCTCACCCTCGATCCTTACTCCGGTGTCTTTCCAATAACCAAATCTTTTTACTTTGTTGATATATTCGTCCGCAAGATTAATACCACCTGTAAATCCGATATAGCCATCCACCACAAAAATCTTGCGGTGATCGCGATTATTCATCACAACAGAAATCAGGGGTTTAAACGGATTGAATGTCACACACGGGATGCCTCTCTCCTGCAGTTTTTTATAATATCCGAAAGAAATAGAATTGATACTGCCGACATCATCATAAATAAAACGTACATCTACCCCGGCTTTTGCTTTTTCTTCCAGAATATCAAGGATCGTATTAAACATATACCCTTCCTCGATGATAAAATATTCAAGAAAAATAAAATATTTTGCACTGCGCAGCGCATCTAACATATCCGGGAACATTTCTTCCCCACAGCGATAATATTTTGTCTGTGTGTTCTGATATAATGGAAATCCCGCCCATTTATCAATATAGGATGACTGCAGATATGCCGACCGGCTTTCTTTTTCCAGTTTTTCTTCTGCTGCAATATCCCTCTGAAACAAAGCTTCCACCTGTTGATTGACTGCGTCCATTCTCTTTCTCGTATGTTTTGTGAGACCGGATCTTCCGAATAAAAAATATACCATGAGTCCAAAAATCGGCGACAATAATATCAAAAACGTCCACGAGAGTTTATTTGCCGGATTTGTCCATTTGTTGACAATTATAAGTACAACAATGATCGCGATCACACGGACAAGCAAATTGACATACGTGAATTTGTAACTGAGCTGCCACAATACGACACACAACCATAACACCTGTAAAATAATTGCCATGGCAACTACAAAAAATCTTCCAAATATGAGATGTAATATTTTCTTCATACAAATCTCCATTTCTGCGCTGTTTCTCAATCAAATACTGATTTTTGATCAATTGTGCTTATTGTAATAATTTTCCATTCAAAAGTCAACGTACGAGATGATCTACATGAATCATCCCCCAGCCAATTTTTCCAAGCTGTGAACTTCTTGGATAAGCTCTCTCGTAAAGACGCAGCTTCATTTCTGCCGGAGTAAATGATGGATATTTTTCAAATGCAAGTGCAAGTGCCCCTGAAACAACCGGTGCCGCCATAGAAGTCCCACTTTTCACCTGATATCCGGTTTTATCCCTGCTGCAGCTTGTAATGCCGGTTCCCGGAGCAAAGATCTCCGGCTTTACAATACAGCATGCAGTTGGTCCTCTGCCACTGTATCCGGTTTTTAAAGCTTTTCTCACCCGGTCATATGTGTCATCATCGCCGCTTCCGACTGTCAGTATTTTCCTTGAAATTCCCGGAATCGTCACCGTATTTTCTTTTGGTCCGTTATTTCCGGCTGCAGCAACAACCATGATTCCTGCATCCCACAGTTCATCAATTGCATGTAATAGTTTTCTCTGTTCCTCCACGCCTGCACCCGGCAGCATCCCAACGGATATATTTAATATTCTGATATGATAACGTTCCCTGTTATCTTTAACCCACTGCACAGCATCCAGTACTTTTCTTGTGTTTCCATTTCCATTTTCATCTAAAACTTTTAACATTATAATTCTGCATTTCGGTGCAACTCCACTGTATATCCGAACCTTATGTGCTGTGCCTTTCAGATACTGCTCTGACATTTTTCCGTTTCCTGCAATAATGCCCGAAACATGGGTGCCGTGCCCATTGTCATCATACATTTCCTTTCTTCCATTACAAAAATCCTGAAAACATATAATTCTATCTTCAAAGTCAGGATGTGCAACAATCCCCGTATCCATCACTGCAACAGTAACATTCTGCCCGCTAAGTCCTGATCTATATGCATAATCTGTGTGAATGATCTTCTTAACCCGATCCATAGCATCTCCCATTCTGTCAACGAATTTCCATATTATTATATGAAGGAACTTATTTTCTGCCAAAAATGATAAGAAAATGTTAAATTTTTCTGAATATTCAGAAGAACGTTTGACACCAGGCATGATTTTCCTTACAATAAATAATAGTTAATTAGTGAACTATTTTGGTTCGCTTTAAAAATCCAAAAAAGAAAGTAGTGTGATGCCATCTTGAACAAAAAACTCAAAGAAAAATTTGACGAATCCGTAAATGCAGTTTTGCCGATCACTGTGATTGTTCTTTTGCTTTCCATTTTTGTTGTTCCTATGGAAACAGGAACGATTGCCCTGTTTTTAGTCGGTGCATTTATGCTGATCATCGGTATGGCTTTTTTCCAGCTCGGTGCCGAAACCGCCATGACACCTCTCGGAGAAGGCGTTGGTTCTTCTATTATGAAAACAAGAAAACTTCCCGTTTTGATCGGCGTATGCTTTCTGATGGGTGTTATCATAACTCTCGCAGAGCCTGATCTTCAGGTTCTTGCAAATCAGGTTCCTTCCATTCCAAATAATACCCTGATCTTTACCGTTGCACTTGGTGTCGGCGTATTCCTTGTAGTTGCAGTACTCCGTATCCTTTTCCGGATCAGTCTTCCGGTTCTGCTGTGCATTTTTTATATCGCACTGTTTTTCCTTTCTTTTGCAGCACCTGCTGATTTTATCGCAGTCGCATTTGACTCCGGCGGTGTGACAACCGGTCCTATGACAGTTCCTTTTATCATGGCAATCGGCGTTGGTCTCTCTGCAACCAGAAATGATAAAAATGGTTCCAGCGACAGTTTCGGTCTGATCTCCTTTTGCAGTGTCGGTCCGGTTTTAATGGTTCTATTGCTTGGTATCTTTTATCATCCTTCTGGTGCCGCATACAATGAAACAACGATTCCGGATGTGATCACAATGCAGGATGTGATCCGTGAATTCGTACATATGATACCGGATTATGCCAAAGAGGTACTGCTCTCCATCCTTCCGGTTGTTTTCGTATTTCTGATCTTCCAGCTTATTTCCAGACGTTACCACAAGTCACAGATGATCAAAATGATCATCGGTTTTGTCTACACGATCATCGGTCTGATTCTTTTCTTAACCGGTGTAAACGTCGGATTTGCACCAGTTGGAAGTCTTTTAGGAAGCAGTCTTGCCGGACAGTCATGGAAATGGATTTTAATTCCAATCGGTGCCCTGATCGGTTATTATATTGTAAAAGCAGAGCCTGCTGTTCAGGTATTAAACCGTCAGGTTGAGGATGTCACAAACGGTTCCATTTCCAGGGATACGATGAATTTAAGCCTGTCGATCGGTGTATCAGCCTCAGTTGCACTTGCCCTGCTGCGCGTTCTTACCGGTTTAAATATTTACTGGCTTTTAATACCGGGATACCTGATCGCACTGATTCTGACAAAATTTGTTCCTAAAGTGTTTGTCGGTATTGCATTTGACTCCGGCGGTGTTGCGAGTGGTCCTATGACTTCCACTTTCCTGCTCCCGCTTGCCATGGGTGCATGTACTGCAATCGGAGGCAATGTTGTAACAGATGCTTTCGGAGTTGTCGCTATGGTTGCCATGGCACCATTAATCGCAGTTCAGCTCATGGGTGTTTCTTATAATATGAAATTAAAGAAAGCAAATGCCGCTGCCGCTGCAATCATTGGAATTGATGACAATGAAATTCTGGATTTTGAGGAGGATTTTTAACGATGCAGGAATCAAAAAAACAAGAAGCTTACCGCTGCCTTGTAATTATAACAGACTCCCATATCAGAGAGCGGTTATGTGAATTTTTAGCAGATTCCCATATACCAGTCTATTATCAGATGCATGGTATCGGCACAGCCAGTTCAGAATGGTTAGAATTATGTGGTCTTGGAAGTATCCAGAAAAGTATTACACTCTGTTTTATCCCAAACGGGCGGAAAAAAATTCTGCTCGCTGAAATGAATCAGGCATTAAGCCTCCATAAAAAAGGAACCGGTATCGCTGTCAGTATTCCAATGAACGGTATGCAGGGTTTCCTCTATAAACTTTTAAACGAACACACTGCTGAATCAGACAAAGAAGATGCCGAAAAGGAAGTGAAAAAAATGAGTGACACAATTACACATGCTATGATTCTTGTAACAATCAATCAGGGATACAGTGACGCTGTCATGAATACCGCACGCGCCGCCGGTGCAACCGGAGGTACAATTTTAAAAGGTCTGCGTTGTAGTCCCGGAAAATCAGCCGTCATTTTTGGCATTACAATTCAGGAAGAACAGGAGATTGTCGCGATCGTTGTTCCAAAAGATAAAAAGACACAGATCATGCAGGCGATCAGCTCCACACATGGCATCGACTCTCCTGCACATGGAGTTGCTTTTTCCCTGCCTGTGGACGGAATTATGGGATTATAATGCCGATAGTGCTATTGCTATTCCGTTATCTTTATCTGTTGCCAAATTGCTGGTTTTTAAACTTTACAATAGAATGCATGCTTCGCGAACGTTCTATTTATCATGAATTACAAAAAAGAACTGCATGTTCATCTAAGAAACATGCAGTTCTTTTTGTCTATATATTTTGTCTACAGACCATTTGCAATTTTTAAATTGTAAATTTTTTATGCCTCTGCCGGAACATCCTTCATAGAGAAGCTGATACGTCCCATCTTATCTTTTCCAAGGCAGACAACTTTTACTTTATCTCCTAATGTCAGAACATCTTCCACGCGGTTGATACGTTCTTTGGAAATCTTAGAAATATGAACCATTCCCTCTTTTCCAGGAGCAAACTCTACAAATGCACCAAACTCTTTGATGCTTACAACTGTACCGGTAAAAATCTGTCCCTCTGCAAAATCAGTTGTGATGATCTTGATCATTTCAATCGCTTTGTTCATCATTTCAGCGTCTGTGCCACATACAGATACCGCACCATCATCGGTAATATCGATCTTAACGCCTGTACGGTCGATGATCTCATTGATCGTCTTACCTCTCTGTCCGACTACATCACCGATCTTGTCCGGATTGATCTGAATCTGTACAATCTTCGGTGCATAGGTGCTGACTTCTTTTCTTGGTTCTTCGATAGCTTTCGACATAACCTCATCCATGATGTAGATTCTTGCCTCTCTCGCACGTCCAATTGCTTCCTCAACGATCGGTCTTGTAAGACCATGAATCTTAATATCCATCTGGATTGCTGTGATACCTTTGTGTGTACCGGTCACTTTAAAGTCCATATCTCCGAAGAAATCCTCAAGTCCCTGGATATCGGTAAGAACAAGATAATCATCATCTGTCTCTCCGGTTACAAGACCACAGGAAATACCTGCAACCATTGCTTTTAACGGAACACCTGCTGCCATTAAAGACATACAGGATGCACAGGTAGATGCCATGGAAGTAGAACCGTTTGACTCAAATGTCTCGGATACAGCACGGATTGCATATGGGAACTCTTCCTCCGAAGGAAGGACTGCCATAAGCGCCTTCTCTGCTAATGCACCATGACCGATCTCACGGCGTCCCGGTCCACGGGAAACTTTTGTCTCACCTACAGAATATGCAGGGAAGTTGTACTGATGGATATATCTCTTTGTTGTGATGTTCTCATCTAATCCGTCAATCTTCTGTACTTCAGAAAGCGGAGCTAATGTGACAACGTCACAGATCTGTGTCTGTCCACGGGTAAACATTGCGGAACCATGAACTCTAGGAATCAGGTCAACCTCTGCTGCAAGTGGACGGATCTGGTTGATTGCACGGCCATCCGGACGTTTGTGATCTTTTAAGATCATCTTACGGACGGTCTTTTTCTGATACTGGTAAACAGCCTCGCCAAGCACTGCCAACCACTCTTCGTTATCTGCAAATGCCTCAGCAAGTTTATCTGTGATCTCACGGATATTTTCTTCACGTTTCTGTTTCTCATCGGTAAATACAGCCTCTTCCATCTGCTCCGGTGTTACGATCTCTTTGATCGCAGCAAACATCTCTTCCGGAATCGCACAGCTTGTATACTCGTGTTTTGGCTTGCCAACTTCTTCTACGATATGGTTGATAAAAGCGATGATGGTCTGGTTTACATCATGACATTTATAGATTGCCTCGATCATCTTCTCTTCCGGGATCTCGTTTGCGCCTGCTTCGATCATGATAACTTTCTCAGCGGTAGATGCAACGGTAAGCTGTAAATCACCGGTATCCCATACTTTCTGGGAAGGATTGATAATAAACTCGCCATCTACCATACCCATCTGTGTCATGGCACAAGGACCTGCAAATGGGATATCGGAAATAGTAACTGCAAGTGCAGAACCGATCATTGCAACAACTTCCGGACGGCACTCTGTATCAACGGACATAACCATGTTGTTGATGGTCACATCATTGCGGTAATCTTTCGGGAATAATGGACGCATCGGGCGGTCGATTACACGGGAAGTAAGGATTGCATTTTCAGACGCCTTACCCTCTCTCTTGTTAAATCCGCCAGGAATCTTTCCGACTGCATACATTTTCTCTTCGTACTCAACACTGAGTGGGAAGAAATCAACACCATCTCTTGGCTTGTCTGATGCAGTAGCGGTAGATAAGACTGTTGTATCACCGTATTTTAATAATGCGGCTCCATTCGCCTGGGCACATACTCTGCCGATGTCCACGGTCAGTGTTCTGCCGGCAAGTTCCATTGAAAAACTTTTATACATGTGTTTTCTCCTTTTCTCTGTGGAGACAGAAGCACCGAAACTACTGAAAAACACACGACTTTTCATACATTTTTCAGTGGTCTCGGAAATATACTTCTGCCTGTCATTCACTTTTTAGAAAAGAATCCGTTTCCACAGGATTCTTTCTGTTTTTAACTGAAAATCGAGTGGAGTAAGTCTCCACTCGATAAAACCGTATGAAAGCATGTCCCACACGGCATCCATACAGACCGGTTTCTATATAAAACCGGCTTTGTATGGAGAAGATCTTATTTTCTAAGACCTAAACGTTCAATTAAGGAACGATATCTTTCGATATCAACTTTCTTTAAGTATGCCAGTAAACCACGTCTCTGACCAACCATCTTTAAAAGACCACGTCTTGAATGATAGTCGTTTTTGTTCTCAGCAAGATGAGCATTTAACTCCTCAATACGTGCTGTTAAGATAGCGATCTGAACTTCCGGTGAACCTGTATCTCCCGGTGTTCTGCCATACTCTGCGATAATTGCCTGTTTCTTTTCCTTTGCGATCATGTTATGATCCTCCTTTTCTTATTAAACGCCCGTTCCGGTCGTGCCGGGATATGATACTCAGTAAAAGGTCGGAGTGTCCATCTACCGAATATGGGCTGAACTCATACACCGCTATTATAGCATGGGTTGGTTTCGTTGTAAATGCCTAATTTTAATTATTGATCACACGGACTACTTTAACCGGTGTTCTGTAATAAGCTCCGGAAATTTTGATACCGGACTTCGGTGAACTTGCATGTACTACACTGCCTCCACCGATATAAATAGCCACATGATTGATACTGCTGCCATTGCCATAGAAGAAAAGATCTCCCGGCTGGGCATCTGATGCGGAAATCTTTGTGCCGCAGTTTGCCTGTGCTCTTGAAGAATGTGGAAGTGAAATACCATAATTGGCAAATACACTCATAACAAATCCAGAACAGTCTGCTCCTCTTGTCAGACTAGTTCCACCCCAGACATATGGGTTGCCTACAAACTGCGTCGCATAAGAGACAAGTGATACGCGGACATCCGATACGCCCTGTCCATAACGAACCTCCGTCATGGTCTGCGCCTTCGGCAGTTCGGTTGCAATACTTACATAATCAGAGGAAACATATCCCTCATCACTATCGACATTGATCTTTACCCAGCCGTCAAGGACTTCTAGAACTTCTAGTTCCTCTCCTTCCGGCATCATGGTAATGACATGGCTGTCTGTGTTCGCTTCGTCACGGACATAGAGGGTTGTCGTCGTCACTGTTGCGACTGTCTGCTTTACTTCCTGTGCTTTCGCAACTGCAGCCTCTCCTGTCAGAAGATATTCTGATTTTACATATCCTTTTACTTTTCCTGACTTAATCTGTGTCCATTCACTGTCTGTTCCAATGATCTCACATCCTGCATTGTTTGGCAGTTTTCCAACAATCTCTGCCTCTGTTCCAGGTGTCTCGCGGACATTGATATTGCCATCTGCCTGTGCGATTCCAAGATTCGTATAGCCAAATTCACTCGCTGCATCTGCAAGCGCTTTTGCCGCATCATCTTCCTGCATTTCATCCTCCTGACCGGATGCCGTCATATCGCGGTCTGATTCGGAAACACTGACCATATCCGCTGCCGTAACAGAAAGATAACCCGACATCACATCCGTAACACCGGATGCAAGATCCGCTTCATGCTTTGAGTAATTTTCCATCTGTTCTGCCAATGTGGAAGACACTCCCGCAGATACTTCATTTATCTGAGAATCTGTACTCTCTGACATTACTGTATGCTCGTTCTTCACACCTGACCGTCCATCAATATATGCTACTGAAAATACAAGAGAACCGGCCGCAAGAAGTCCGGCTGCCTTAACCCATTTTGCTTTCATATACGTACCTTTCCAAAGAATCCTAAATACTTCGTTTTTCAATACCGCTCAAGTATAGCAGTCATTTTTTACAATGTCAACATAATTATGTAATATTTCCGTAATATTTAGTGTTCATTTTTCTCAAACCAGGCTCTTGCATAGGCAATATTACTCTGCATTTCCTCTTTCAGAGCCTCGATGGATGGGAATTTCCGTTCTTCACGTACGCGTGTTAAAAACTCCACCGTCACTACTTTTCCATAGAGATCCCCTGCAAAATCCAGAAGATGTGTTTCAACTCCAATCGGATTTTTTCCTTCAATCGTCGGTTTTACCCCAACATTTGAAACGCCACGGTAGATCTGATCACCAAGACGCACCTCCGTGACATATACACCGCTCTCCGGAAGCAGTTTTTCTTCCGGTGGAATCTGGTTGATTGTCGGGATTCCAAGTTTGGTACTTCCCAGATGTCTCCCATGAAGTATTTCCCCGGTCACAAAATAGTGATATCCAAGCAGATGATTCGCTTTTTCAATATTGCCCTTTGAAATTTCTTCCCTGACAAACGTGCTGCTGATATCTCTTTTATCTTCCTGCATTTTGTTGATCACAAGCACCTCATAATCATACTTATCGGATAATTCTTTTAACATATGATAGTCGCCCCTGCGATTGTGCCCAAAGTGAAAATCGGAACCAACCACAAAACACTTTACATGCAGCTGGTGTACGATCTTGGCAATAAAATCTTCCGGTTCCATGCACATGATGTCCTTTGTAAATGGACACTCGACCAGATAATCGATCCCGATCTGCTCAAAGATATGCATCTTTTCTTCATTGGTCGTCAAAACTTTTGCCTCAATCTGTTCCACGCTTTTCCGTGGTGGAATGTTAAACGTGAATATGACTGCAGCAAGTCCCTCTTCCTTTTTGGATGCCAGATGTTCCATCAGAAGCTCATGACCTCTGTGTATCCCGTCAAATTTTCCAAGTGAAAGTACGGTGGGTTCTTCAATATAAAATTCGGTTGTGTTTTTCAGATATTTCATGCTTCCATAAACAATTTTACCGGTTTATAATCCCCGTGTGTCTCAGAGTATTCATATATTCCGATAAAACGCCCTTCTTCATCATAAATACGGATTTTCTGCTGTTCCCAATCTTTCTGATAGGATACAAACATATCTTTTTTCATCCGGTTTCCATTATATAGCAGTTTGTTCCATTCTCTGCAGATTACCGCTTTTTTATACTGTAAAAATACGGAATCGACTGCATAGATAAAATCAAACATCTCTGTATTCCACTGTTCCGGCGTTGTCTGTCCTGCTGCTTTTTGTACACGTTCTTCGATCTCGGAAAGACGAAGTGCATCCTGTACACAAAACTCAGATACTTTTGTGCGAAGGAGTGCTTCCATACATGCTCCGCAGGAAAGTTTCTCACCGATATCCTGGCATAATGTACGGATATAAGTTCCCTTTGAGCAGCGCACACGCATACAGACACGCGGCAGTTCCATTTTAATAATCTCAATGGAATAGATCTGAACCGGTCTTGCCTGTCGTTCTACCGTCACACCGCTTCTCGCCAGATCACACAGTTTTTTTCCATTCACTTTTAGTGCAGAGTACATTGGCGGCACCTGCATGTAGTCTCCTATAAAAGAAAGAACTGCCTCTTTTACCTGCTCTTCCGTTACTTCTACCGGATGTTCCTCTAAAACAGTTCCAGTGACATCCTGCGTGTCTGTTATCTTTCCGAGCAGCATCACCGCAACATATTCTTTATTTTTGTCCGTCAAAAGGTCGCAGACTTTTGTCGCTTTACCAAGACACACAGGAAGCACTCCCTCCGCATCCGGATCGAGTGTCCCTGTGTGTCCGATTTTCCTTGTTTTTAAAATGCCTCTTAATTTTGCGACCACATCAAAGGATGTATATCC